>Ga0256827_10002865_pt1 | contig 11036 bp, 9 predicted proteins | sample CV84metaG_FD_185977 | JGI IMG/M metagenome (GOLD analysis project Ga0256827, IMG submission 185977) | Hydrothermal vent microbial communities from East Pacific Rise, Pacific Ocean - CV84 | ecosystem: Environmental > Aquatic > Marine > Hydrothermal vents | place: Pacific Ocean: East Pacific Rise...
CTATGCCTTTTGGAATTAGATAAGTTCAGGTTTTGATACTCTTTTTCTCAAGCCTTTCATTATTAAACAAATGTTAAACTTATTCTGTTTTATTTTTATGATTTTTGTAGAAATAAACTAACTTTATAGGCTAATAGATGATATTCGATATTTTTCAATAGAATCTCCTATCCTATTTAACACTTTACAACGATGGAACGTTTAACAAAAAACACCATAGACAATCACTACGATATGATTATTATTGGCGGTGGTATCACAGGTGCTTCGGTGGCCTACGAAGCCTCGAGCCGGGGACTGAAGGTGGCCTTGTTTGAGAAAGGCGATTTTGGGGAAGCTACTTCTGCAGCCACTTCAAAATTAATCCACGGTGGTTTGCGTTATCTTAAAAATATGGAATTTGCTTTGGTTCGTGAGTCATTAACCGAGAGAAGAACTCTGGAAAATATCGCCCCCAATTTTGTTTATCCCATCCCTTTTATGATTCCTACTTATAAGAACCTGAAGAATAATAAATCGGTGCTTACCATGGGTATGGTTTTATACGATATCCTCTCTTATGATAAAGCCTTCACCTGGGATGCTTCCAAAAAACTACCTCTACACAAAAATATTGGTAAAAACCTGACACATAACCTGGAGCCATTCATCAAAACACAGAAACTCACCGGCTCCAGTATCTTCTACGACTGTCAGAATATCAATCCCGAGAGGCTCACGCTATCCATGATAAAATCGGCCATCCATCATGGTGCTAAAGTAGCGAACTACAGCAAGATACAATCTTTTATTAAAGAAGAGAATAAAATAAAAGGTGTTAATATTCACGACCAGATTAACGACAATACTTATGGTGTAACAGCAGATATTGTGATTAACTGCACAGGACCATGGTCCGATTTTGTATTGAATAATGCTGCCAAAGGACATGATAACAACCATCATATCCGCCGTTCCGAGGGCATTCATATCATCACTAAAAAACTATGTCGGGAACATACTATTTCGTTAATGACAGAAAACGGGCGGCATCTGCTGTTCATCCCCTGGCGCGGACATACCATCATAGGTACCACCGATAAAACTTATAAGGGCAATCCTGATGATTATAAGGTGAGCAAAAAAAGTATTATGGAGCTTTTAGAAGAAATCAACCAGATTTATGGCGAAGAGAAAATCAGCTACGACGACATCCTTTTTGCCTATGGCGGCATGCGACCTTTAGTGGATAACCAAACCGAAGGATCATATTCCAGCTCCCGTAAATACGAAATCAACGACAATAGCAAAGATGGTTTAGATGGTCTTTTTAGCGTAGAAGGTGGCAAATACACCACCAGCCGGAAATTAGCAGCTCAACTCTTGAAAAAAGTAGCTAAAAAATGGCATAGGAACTTAGGTAAATCAACCACCGATAAAGTATTTCTTAAAGATTCTGCTATTAAAGATATGCCTGCTTTTATAAAAGATTTGGAAGAGAAATATCCCGTTTTCTCAAAAGATACGATCCACTATCTGGGAAATAATTATGGCGAAAGATGTCACGAAATATTCCAACTGGCCATGGATGAGCCGGAACTTCAGGAAGTGGTGAGCGTTGATGGTGAAATCTTGGCCGAAGTGGTTTTTGTGATAGAAAACGAAATGGTATTTAAGTTATCCGATATCATCTTCCGAAGAACAGGTATAGGAACTTTGGGCTATCCCGGTGATAAAATATTTAATACCGTTGTCCAAAAAGTAAAGGAATTGATGAAATGGAACGATGCCAAAATAAAAACTGAAGTCAAACAAGTGATGGCGATTTTCAAGAAACCCGAATGAGCACCAAAACAATGACTTCTCAAATCAACAGTCAACACAAAAACACCAAGATAAAAAGAAGACATGAAAACATATAGAGACATCCTTAAATGGGGAAATAAAGAAGAAATCAGCATTGACGAAGGTACCCGAAGAGTCATACAGGATAAACTGGGATACGACGATTCATATTTTGAGACCAAACACCTCGCCGGAGACGAGGAGGTATCATTAAGTAACAGCAATCAGATAGCTACTGAGATTCAAAAAAAGCTCACTGATATTGTTGGACAAGAAAACATCAGCACTCAGGCAGATGTGTTGGTAGCGCATGCTTATGGCAAATCCTATCCCGAGCTGTTAAAACTCCGCAAAGGCATCGTCAACACGCCTCCCGATATGGTCATTTACCCTCGTACCGAAGAGGAAATTATTCAAATTGTAGAGATATGCCATCAGCAAAAAATAGCCATCACGCCTTATGGCGGACAATCGTCGGTTACCGGAGGCGTAGAAACCTTAAAAGGTGGTATCAGCTTAGATATGACAAGGTACTTTAATAAAGTCCTGAATGTAAACGAAAACAACTGCACCGCCACCGTACAAGCCGGTATGTTTGGTCCGGCCTATGAAGCGTATTTGAATGAATATGGCGACAAATATACCTGTGGTCATTTCCCGCAATCCTTTGAGTATTCTACCGTTGGCGGCTGGGTGGCGGCTAAAGGTGCCGGACAAGCCTCAACAGCCTATGGCAAAATTGAAGATATGGTTTTATCCTTAAAAGCAATCACGCCAAAGGGTGTTATCGAAACAAAAACCTATCCTGCCAGTGCACAAGGCTGGGACATACACCCGCTATTTATTGGCTCCGAGGGTAGCTTAGGCATCATCACACAAATAACACTAAAAATCAGGAAATACCGACCTCAAAACACCAAGCATGCCTCTTTTATCTTTAAAGACTTTAAAACTGCTGTAGAGGCCATGAGAACCACCATGCAAGCCGGCGTTGGGCGGCCTCATATGTTCCGCATCTCGGATCCCGAAGAAACTGATGTGGCTTTTAAGACCAAACAGTTCGACGGCACATTAGCCGATAAATTCCTGAATATGAAAGGTTATAAAACCGAGAAACGTTGTTTGATGTTCGTAGCTGTAGAAGGTGATAAAGCCTATACATCTCAGGTGGTTTCATCGGTAAAAAAGATTAATAAAAAATTTGGTGGCTTTTCACTTGGGAGCAAACCAACCAAAAAATGGCTGGAACAACGTTACTCCAGTGCCTATATGCGTGAACCGATGATGGACCTGGCCGTGATGACCGACACCCTGGAAACTGCCGTGATGTGGGATGACTTACTAAACCTTTGGGAAGCAGTGAGGTCCTATTTAAAAAGCAAAGAAAAAACCGTGGTGATGATTCATATTTCACATGTTTACGAAAATGGGGCTAATCTGTATTTCACCTTCTTAAGCCCTATGAAAAAAGGGAAAGAATTAGAGGAATTTAAAGAATATCATAAAGGATTGATAAATACAATAATAGCTCATAAAGGATCCTTATCACATCATCATGGCGTGGGTAAAGCTTTAGCTCCATGGATGGAAAAAGAACTCGGCACAGAAAGCTTGGAACTGATGCGTGCCATCAAAAAACATTTAGACCCTCATGGGATTATGAACCCCGGGACTTTGGGACTTTAGGAATTACGAATTATGAATTGTTAATTACGAATTATGAATTACGAATGGGAAACGACTATTTACTAACTATTGATGCGGGGACACAATCTATCCGGGCGGTCATCATTGATCTGAAAGGGAATATTTGTGATATGGTAAAAACACCTATTGAAGCATACTATTCCAAACAGGCCGGTTATGCAGAGCAAGACCCCGATTATTTTTGGGAACAGCTTTGTGCTACCACCCAAAAGCTTTTATCAGAAACCAGGCTCGATACCAAAAATATCAAAGGCGTTTCTATCACTTCGCAAAGAAGCACTATTGTAAATATCGATAAAGAAGGTAAAGCCTTACGTCCTGCTATAATTTGGCTCGACCAGCGCAAAGCCAAAGTAGATCGTTGGCCTAAAGGAATCACCAAAGCAGGTTTAAAAGCCATTGGACTCTACGAATCTATTGAACATGCCATCAAAGATGGAGAATCGAACTGGATCCGACAAAACCAACCGGAGATTTGGAAGAAGACTTATAAGCATATGTATTTATCCGGGTTTTTCAACCTGCGATTATGCGGACATCACATCGACTCCATTGGTAATATGGTGGGTTATATGCCTTTTGATTATAAAAAACAACGATGGTCGAAGCCGGGAGAAATCAACGCCAAGCTCTTCCCTATCGAGAAAGAAAAACTGGTTGATTTAGTAAAACCATCTGAGCTTTTGGGACATATCACAAAAGAAGCTGCTGAACAAACCGGCATTCCTTTTGGCTTGCCTCTTATTGCAGCGGCTGCAGATAAAGCCTGTGAAGTGTTAGGCTCCGGTTGTATCACTCCCGAGATTGCCTGCCTCAGCTATGGCACTACAGCCACCATTGAAACCGTTAACAAAAAGTATATCGAAGTCATCAAATTCTTCCCCTCCTATCCCAGTGCCATCCCGAATCACTATAATACCGAAGTCATGATTTACCGTGGCTACTGGATGATTAACTGGTTTAAAAACGAGTTTGGACATAAAGAAATAGAACTGGCCAAAGAAAGCGGCAAAACTGCCGAAGAGCTCTTTGATGAGATGATTAAAGAAATACCGGCCGGCTCTATGGGACTCACACTACAACCATATTGGTCGCCGGGCACCAAAATACCGGGCGTAGAAGCCAAAGGCGCTGTGATTGGCTTTGGCGATGTACATACCAGAGCTCATCTGTACCGATCTATCTTAGAAGGACTGACCTATGCCTTAAAAGAAGGTGCCATGCGTACTCAAAAACGTACCGGTGTGAAAATACAAAAACTACGGGTATCGGGAGGAGGCTCACAGAGTAAGAACGCGCTACAAATGACGGCAGATATCTTTAATATGCCCGTTGAAAAACCTCACACCTTTGAAACATCGGCTCTGGGTGCTGCTATTAATTGTGCCGTAGGATTAAAACTGTATCCCGATTATGAGACAGCTATCGACCATATGTGCCGTACTTCCGAAACCTTTTTCCCCAATCCGCAAAACCGCGATATCTACGAAAAATTATACCATAGGGTTTATAAAAAGATGTATCGAAAACTTCAACCTCTTTATAAAGAAATCAGAGAAATCACCGATTACCCCACCAAATCATAAGAAATTATCAAAAAAAGAAACTCCTTTATAAGTATAAAAACACTTATAAAGGAGTTAATTATATGAGGTAAAAAAACTAAGAGATCTTCATGTTCTCATCGTTCTTTGCTGGGTTCCTATAATAAATCTCATCATCCAAAAACTCTTGAATGGCCAATAAAGTAGGCTTTGGAAGTCTTTCGTAGAATCTGGAGATCTCTATTTGTTCTCTGTTCTCGAAAATCTCTTCCAGATTGTCATTTGTTGTAGCAAATTCTTCAATCTTTTGGTTAAGCTCTTCTTTAATGTCTTTACCTATTTGATTGGCTCTTTTTGATAAAATAGCTACTGTTTCGTAGATATTACCAGTATCCTGATCAAAATCACGTAAAGTTCTGGTTATTGCTTCCTTCTCGGTTTTAACTTTTTTATAATCCATTGTTATATAAATTAGTTTATTTCTTCTTCTTCTTTTTTAATATCTCGTCCAATATGAGCCGATGCACTCTCATTTATCTTATCTGCTTCGCTCCTGTATTTACTTTCGGGATATAAAGCTACAAAATCTACATAAGCACCTACCGCCTTGGTAAATCTTTTCTTTTGTCTGGCACTAAAACTCAACTCTGCAAAATCGTGATAGGACTTTAAAATATAAAACATCACATCTTCGCGATAGCTGGTATTAGGATATTTCTTTAAATAGGTCTGAAAGGCCGTAATGGCAGCATTATAATCTTCCATTTTATAATACTGATAAGCAATATTATACTCTTTCTTCTCTAATTTAGTCTCCAATTCATCAATGATTTTTTTAGCATTCTCATATTGAGTCCCTTCCGGAAAACGAACCATATATAACTTCATTTCCTGAATGGCTGCTTTTGTAGTTTCCTGATCTAAAGATGATCGGGGACTATCCATATAGTTACAATAAGCACTGTAATACAAAGCTTCTTCGGCCTTTTCGCTGGTTGGATAGTTCTTATAATAACGCTTAAAATAATAACTGGCCAACACAAAATCAGCTTGTTTAAAATAACTCATGGCGTACATATACTCCAGGTTCTGAGCTTTATCGGTTCCTTTATAAATTGGAACTATCTGATCCATAAGCTGTAAAGCTCTATTATAATCTTCTTTCTCATAGAACTCAACCGCCATCACATACTTTTTATCATAGTCGCTGCTTTTCAATAACTTTTGAAACCGACATGATGAAAAAATGACAACTATACTTAGTAATAATACTATACCTAGGCGTTTAAACATTGTGCAAAAATATATCTTTTTATTTAAAAAAATACCATCTGATTAATAATTTTAAGACACATCATTAATGCCTGATTATATGAATGTTACATATCAACAAAAGCATTAACAACAAAAAACGGCATCTATAGAACTAAAAATCTATTGTACAAATATCAAATTAATTCCTAATCACTGTTATTTTTTAACGATTTTTAGCTTTAAGAGAGTCGGGCCTACGAATAAAAAACGCCTGTAAGGGTAAATGATCCGAAATAAAACTTTGAGGGTGCAACACCTGAGCTCCAACACATGTTAGATACTTATGATTATAAAAAATATAATCTATCTTTCCCCTGGGTGATTCACTATCAAAAGTATAATAAGAATTGGGGGAATTCACATAGGCAACCGAATCGACGACGGCAGATATATGTGAATGATTCAATATCAGCTGAATGGTTTTTTCATTCTCAAAACCCTGGCGATATGGTGAAGTACAATTAAAATCGCCGGCTAATATTACGGGATAGTTCTCAGCATATTTATCAAAAATTTCTAAAACTATCCTGGCTTGTTTTTCGCGTGTTTTTATATCCCAGGCTTCAAAATGTACATTGATGATTAAAAGGCTATCCTCATGATTTCCAATCCAAACCAATTGCGCCAATCGGTCTAAATAAAAAGCATTATAAATAAATGTATTGCTTTGTGGCTTGGGCAGTACCAGCCTTTCATTTGAATAGATGGGATATTGCGACAATAAAGCTTGCCCGGATAAGATTCGCCCAAAATGTGTTTTGATGGGCCAATATGGAAAAGGGACATATCTTTTGTCCCAGTTAACTACACAAGCACCATAAGAATATCCCACTCCCTGAGCTATCGCTTTATACTGATTGGTATTAAAACTTCTTTTGGAGTCGAAATCTATTTCCTGAAACAATACCACATCCGCTTTTCCTTCCTTAAACAAGGTATTTATGGCTGACAGATTATTGTCAAAAAGGGTTTTAGATCTCTCAACAGGCCGGTTATTCGTCATCCCTGACAAATAGCCGATATTATAAGTCATCAACGAAAAAGTGTCGGGAACAGAATAGGCGGCATCAACACGAAAAACCGTCTTTTTGGCATAATCAGTATCTGGGACAACTGCAGCAGAACCCCAAAAGAAAAAAAGCACAAAAAAAGAAAGAATTAATATAGAAAAAATGATTAGTAATTTTTTAAACATAAAATCTATATTAATTCAATCCCTTAATTAATTTCAATTACATTGCTGCAGAAAAACCCTCGTAAGACGATAGTATATTGTCATTCATTATAATAACATTACTATCACTTAACTGATTTTTAAACGCAAAAATATCTAATTCGCTTTCTGTATACGAATTAATATCTGGTTTTTGAAAACAAAAATCATCCGGCTGTTTAGCCATGGCTTCTTCTTCTAAGTACTCAAGATACTCCTGATATTCGAGAGCGTTAATTACTTTAGGAGAAGAATTTTTGATGCGAAATTCTTTCATAATAATTTTTTTTGATGGTCAATAAAAAAGTAATTTAAGCCTATAAATATATAATAGATTCCAAATTTAAGACTTTTATATTCTTTTCCCAAATTTTTTTATGTATTTATTTTAAAAAATTTTATTTATAACTAATTAATTCTCAACAAATCATAGTATCTATGGGCTTTACGTGAAGGATAAAAAAATTGTTAACAATCTGTTGAAAACCCTGAGCTGAAATCGGTATTTAAATACCTATATAAGGTGGTAATAAAGCCATATAATGACAGAATTTAGCAAGTCACAAAAGCAATAAATGTGATAAATAAATAAGGAAAGCTATTGATTATTTGAGCTCTTCGGCCAGTTTAATTAAAAATTCACGGGTATCTTTTAGCGTATTGACCACCAGCATCTCGGTATCCATCTTATCTTTCCTGTTCTCGTGTATCAACGATTCTTTAGCTCCTTTAAGGGTATAGCCTTTTTCTTTTACAAGATGATATATCAAATGAAAATTGTCCACATCTTTTTTAGTGAACATTCTGTTACCCTTTTTGTTTTTTTTAGGACGAATAACCACAAATTCCTTTTCCCAAAAACGTATCAAAGAGGTGTTCACATCGAACATCCGAGCCACTTCGCCGATGCTATAATACAGCTTATCTTGATTTGTTTTATCCATCATGATACTAATAGGCGCCTCCTGAAGAATTGGCATTGGTGATGATTTCCTCATAATCCTGAGGACTTAAATCGTTGAAGAAATAATAGATTGGATTTACTTTTCTCCCGTTTCTTTGTACTTCATAATGCAAATGAGGCGCAGTACTCAAGCCACTATTCCCTACATAACCAATCAGTTGCCCACGTTTCACTTTTTTTCCACGCCTAACAGCAAACGACGACATATGAGCATAAACGGTTTTATAGCCATAGCCATGATTAATAACAATGGTATTGCCATAGCCATACCTCGATTTCTTAGCTTTCTCTATAACACCATCAGCAGCGGCATAAATTTCCGTTCCACTTGGTGCCGAGAAATCTAAACCATCATGAAATACCCGTCGTTTGTAAATCGGGTGAATTCTGTAACCATAAAACGAAGAAATCCTACGTTTATATTTATCACTAATAGGTTGGATAGCAGGGATACTGGCGGCCATCTTTTCCATCTCTTTGGCCATTTTAAAAACACTATCAAACGAAATAGACTGGACATAGAGCTGATTACTGAGATGATCTAATTTCTTAGCCGTATTAATCAATACCTCGCTATTCTTATAGCCTTCAAACATCTCATATCTGTCGCTACCCCCTATTCCGGCTTGCCTGATATCCTGTACAACAGGCTCCGATTCAAAAATAACTCTGTAAATATTATCATCTCTATCCTGAAGGTTTTCCGCCACTTGTTCAAGCCTTTCGAGCCTTTCCTGCATGATGCTATATTGCAATTCATACTGTTTGATCTCGCGTTTTAACATCAGTTCTTTAGGAGAATTAAAAAAAGAATAGGCAATAAAAATAACAACAGAGCTGAACACAATGCCGCTCAAAACCACAGATAACACGCGTAAAACCTTATTTTTTATAGTAGGTTTTACCCTTTCGTACTGTAAACTCTTATCGTTAAAATAATATAAATTCTTCCCCATAAAATAACTAAAAATCCTTTTACTGATTTACCCTACAAAATTAATGAAATAAGTTAAATTTGCAAGCTGAAAGAAGAACATAGAATATCTGAAATATTAAATACCATTATATGAAAGCAGCAGAAATTAGAAAAAGCTTTATTACTTTCTTTGAATCTAAACAACATACGATAGTCCCTTCGGCACCCATGGTCATGAAAAACGACCCCACACTGATGTTTGTAAATGCCGGTATGAACCAGTTTAAAGATGTATTCTTAGGACATGGGAAAGCCGCTAATAACAGAGTTGCTGACAGTCAGAAATGCCTGAGAGTATCGGGTAAACACAACGATTTAGGCGAAGTAGGCCACGACACCTACCACCATACCATGTTCGAAATGTTAGGCAATTGGTCTTTTGGCGATTACTTTAAAAAAGAAGCCATTGAATGGGCCTGGGAGTTTTTAACCCAGACTGTTTCATTAGATAAAGACCGTTTATACGTCACTATTTTCGAAGGTGATAAAAAAGACGGAACACATAAAGACACTGAGGCATATCATTTCTGGAAAGCCTTAATCCCCGAAGATCGTATTCTGTTAGGTAATAAGAAAGATAATTTCTGGGAAATGGGTGATACAGGACCTTGTGGCCCTTGTTCCGAAATCCACATAGATATCAGGGAAGAGAGTGAAAGAGCCAAAAAAGATGGTAAAGAACTGGTGAATGAGGATCATCCTCAGGTGGTGGAGATATGGAATTTAGTATTTATTGAGTTTAATAGAAAAGCCAATGGTTCTCTGGAGGCACTTCCAAATAAACATATTGATACCGGCATGGGCTTCGAACGATTAACCATGGCCATACAAGGCAAACAATCTAATTACGATACCGATATCTTCCAGCCTTTATTGCAAGAAATTGCTAAAATGAGTGGCTTAAAATATGGCGATAACGAAGAGCAGGACATCGCTATGCGTGTTATCTCCGACCATCTAAGAGCTATTGCCTTTGCCATTGCCGATGGTCAGCTCCCCTCGAACACCGGAGCCGGTTATGTGATTAGACGAATCCTTAGAAGAGCGGTTAGATACGGCTATAGTTTCTTAGGATTAAAAGAGGCTTTCATATATAAAATGGTTGATTTGCTATGTGAAGAAATGGGTGAATTCTTCCCTGAGCTTCCAAAACATAAGAAACTCATTAAAACAGTGATGATGGAAGAAGAGAATTCCTTCTTAAAAACATTAAGCACTGGTATTCAACGTCTGGATAAAATTATTGAAGCTTTAAAGAGCAAAGGAGCTGATACGGTAAGTGGTAAAGAAGCCTTTGAGCTTTACGATACTTTTGGTTTTCCTTTCGATTTAACAGAACTGATTTTACAAGAAAAAGGATTTGTGGTGAGTAAACAAGAGTTCGACGAGGAGATGCAAGCTCAAAAAGACCGTTCGAAAAATGCAGCTCATAGTAAAACAGACGATTGGGTAGTATTAATTGAAGACGATAAAGAAGAGTTTGTGGGCTACGAC
>Ga0256827_10002866_pt1 | contig 11035 bp, 11 predicted proteins | sample CV84metaG_FD_185977 | JGI IMG/M metagenome (GOLD analysis project Ga0256827, IMG submission 185977) | Hydrothermal vent microbial communities from East Pacific Rise, Pacific Ocean - CV84 | ecosystem: Environmental > Aquatic > Marine > Hydrothermal vents | place: Pacific Ocean: East Pacific Rise...
TTGGGATTGGATAGATACAAGAACAGATGCTCAAGAGGAACGATTTAAAAGTTGGTTAAAACTTCTCAAACAAAAGAAACAAAAACTAGCTATTATAGAGATAGGAGCAGGAACGGCGATACCAACTATTCAACATACTGGAGAGTATATAGCAGAGAATGCTTTAGATGCTAAACTTATCCGTATAAATCCTAGAGATTTTGAAGTAAATAAAGAGTATGGGTATAGTGTTGCTTTAGGTGGTTTGGATGGATTGAGAGAGGTTTTAAACTAAAACTCAATCCTCTAAAATCTTCTCTATCTGCTCCATTGCATCATCATTTTTTAACCGAAATTTAATCTCTATTCGTCTTGATTTGAGTTTATCTTCTTTATTATTACTATCTTTTATCGTATCTAAGTAGGAACGCCCACTAGCTACTAAAAGAGATTGGAGATGATTTCTTTTTGTAAACTCTAAACTAAGAAGATAGTTCATAACAGCATAAGCCCTCTGCTGAGAAAGCTCTAAGTTATGAAGATAACTCCCATCACTATCTGTATGACCCTCTATTATAATTCTATCAAGTTGATTTTTTATCTTAGGGTTAAATATAAGAGAGCCTATATAGTTTATAAAAACCTTTTTTAACTCCTCTTTCGATTGCTCTTTTAGTAAAGCACTTGATTTATCAAAAAGAATATTTGAAGATAAACGTAAAGAACCACTCTTCATATCTATGGCCACTTTATCCCCTAGAGTTGTTTTAAGTTGAGTTATCACTTGAAGTTTTATCCCTGTTAAACCCTTTATTTTTGCCTTTTTATCTTCAATCTCTTGTATCAATGTTATTAACTTTTTATCTTTAAGAGTTAAGTCATATTTTAAGTTTTCTATCTCACTATCACGTAATGAGAGTCTACTTTTTGTACTATCGAGAGAACTATTTTTAGAAGCAAGACTATTTTTTAAAACAATAGATTTTACAACAATAGCTCCCATAACCAAGATAAAAACAAAAAGTAATCCAGCCATCAAATCAGCATAGGAGAGCCAAAAGTTTACCTCTTCACTATTAGATTGTTTTTTAAACATCTAACTCTCTTTGAACAGTTTTTATAGCCTCTTCACTCTCTTTATTTATCTTTGTTGTAAAATCAAAAAGTTTATTGTCTGCGATGTTGTTTAGTTGCATCTTAAATGATTTTGTAGTAGCACTAAACTCACTTAATGTTTTATCAATCTCATTTCTTGTGGTAACAGCTGTTTGTGAGTTATCTACCTCTTGAAGTGCATTCACTAAATTCAGAGAGTTTTCGTTAAGTTTATCTGATATATCTGTAAAACTTCTATTCATCTCATCCATAAACTCTTTTATTTTTGATATATTATTATTATTGACTGTTTGAGCTAACTCTAAATTTAGATTCTTTTTAATATCATACTCTCTATATTTATATATATTTAACTCCTCTTGAGTCCATAATCTTTTTTCTAAATTTTCCTCTATTTCATTCGAATAACTATCTACCTTACTCAATCCTCTTTTCTCAAAATAGGTCCATAAGAGAGATAAAAGTATCCCATATATTGAAGCATAAAAGGCTGAACCAACCCCACTTAAAAGAAGTGAAATTTCTCTATCCAAAGCTTCTGTATCGGAAACAGAAAAGTTTGGCATAGAGATAGCAATAGCTATAAATGTTCCTAAAATCCCCAACATAGGAAAAACTGAAGAGGCAACAGATACAAAATTGTTATTTCGAATATTTTTGTAGTATTTTTGTAAAAAAGTTTGAATATCTAAAACAGATTTTGTTTGTTCATCTATCGTAACACTATTTTTTTCTAATTTTTTCTCTAGTATATCGTTTAAAATATCCTCTGAAGAGTGCATCATACACACACTATAATTTGCATTATGTCGAATAAAAAAAAGAAATACAATAAGTATAAATCCTATAATTATAAGAGAATGATTTGGTACATTTAAAGGAACAATCCCTAAAAACCCTAACACTATAAAAATAAAAAATAGAACAGGAATAAAAGCGATTACAACAAAATTTGCCTCACAACTCCCTTGATTTGATACTTTTTTCATCTTTATCCTCTTTCATCTTTTTTTAATTCTTACTATACCATTGTCTCTCTTTAGTGTTACTTTCACATCACCTAAAGCGAAAAAATAGTAAAATCAAATAAACCTATAAAAAGAGAAATCTTAATGAATTATCCAAATGAATGGACTCAAAAAGAGTTTTTAGAACATAAAAAAGAGTTAGAAAAAAAGGGTATCGAAATAGTTTTGGTAGACACTATAAACTCTCCCATAGAAAAAGCAAAAACAGTTTTATACAACCCTTTTGAGCTAAAAAAATATCCCAATGGGACTATCTTTCTCTTTTATTGTGATAGTGGCAATGCCTCTCTTGATAGACTTAAAGAGTATAAAGCAAAATTTCCAAAACAGCACTGTATATCTCTTAAAGGTGGACGAGGGTATTGGCGTAAAAATATGATGCTACTTTAATCTTTTTTATGCACAGGCATCTTCAATCCCAACTCCTTAACCTCTGCCCTTACCTCTCTCATAAACTTAGGACCAGGGTCTGATTTATATGTTCTGTACCTTTTGTTATGCTCTAACCATAAAGAAGTTTTTTCCATATCAAAATACTCTAAATGTCCTAAAAGATACTCTATTGTTGGATATTTTTGTTTAAGATACTCAATCAATCTAGCATTAGCTTCCACTTGTGCTTGTGTCAAATCTTCTACCTTATCTCTTGCTCCACCAATATTTTCTATACCGATAGCATTATAATTTAAACCTATAGTATGCCTTGCCATCCAATTATCTGGCATTAACTGATAGATAGTTCCATCTCTACCCACTAAAAAATGAGCTGATACATTCAACAATCCAGCACGTTTTATATATGCTCTATCAGAGATAATTTTTTCTTTATTCATAGAGTTAAAACACCAAGATAACCTCATCAAACCTGTCCAATGAAGCACTATACTTTTGGGTTCAATAACAATGTTTTTTACATCTAATCCATAATGAGTTTTAATATACTTTTTTGTTAATTGTATACGTTGCTTTGCAAACTGAATAGGTTTTTTTACAATAGATATTTTTGTATATAAATTTTTTATTCTTTGATTTGATTCTAATATTCTTTTATATTTAATAGAGCCATTTTTAAGTTGTTTATATATAATATTTATTAACTCATCTGTTTTTTCTTTTACTAACTTATCTCTAAATATAAACATATCTATTCCAGAATTTATAGCTAACGTTATGCTTTGTTTTAATGAGTAGTGATTTGCAACAACTCTCATCTGAATACAATCACTCATAATAATGGCTCTATAATTTAATCTATCTCGAAGAAGTTCAGTATTTATCTTATAAGAAAGTGTTACAGGATATTTTTTATCTAACCTAAAATTAAATAGATGTGCTGGGATTATTATATCTACATTATTACTCTGTATCAATTTTTTATAGGGTTCAAACTCTCTAACCATTTGAGTTTTTAATATAGCTACATTTTTTCCTTTTTTTCCAATAGAGATTAAAATAGATTTATTAGCTAAAGATTTCAATTTTTCAATAAGAGGTGTAAGCTGTTGTGATTGAGGAGTATTGTTTTCAAATCCAATTATCAACATTCTAGCTATCTGGTTTTTAACAACCTCTTCATTTATATCCTCTAAGCTTATTGCATTCAGAGTTGCAACAATTATTAAAATAGACAAAAAATATCTCACATCTGTTCCTATTGAAAAAGTATTTTATTTATATCATCTAATTTATTAAAGATTACTGCTTTTGTACTCTCTTTTGTAATTTTAATTGGTTCAAAATGGTCACTGACAACTTTCAGAATATATTTTCTTTTAATAGCTGTTGAATGTACTACGGCATCATAAAACCCAAAAGATTCCATATCTACTATATTATATCTAGCTTCTGTAACTTCAATATCAAAACAACTAATTGTTGTTTTAATATCCTTTTTAAAACTATATGTTTGTTGTTCATACTCGATATTTCCTATCTCAATCAACTCCCCTATTTTATAACTTTTATCTGCTCCACATATACCAATATTTAAGTATATATCATCATCTGTTATATCAAAGTAATTTATCAATGTTTGGGTAGCTAACCTTGCTCTATCCACTCCTATACCACTGACTATTAAAATCATTTTATCATCTTTAAAGATTTTATATCCCTCTAAACTCTCTTTCTTTAATTTATATCTATCAACAAAGGCTTGTGCTTCGGATTTAAGTGCAATAATAATATAGACCATTATAAAAAATCTCCTATTTGTAATATTTATGTTATCATACAATAAAAAGATAGGATGATTTTATGGTAATACAAAATGTAGATTATTCAGATGTAAATTTCGATGAAATGGCGAAGTTAATAGGACTAAAACCAAAACATATTCCAATGTTGATTGGAAGTTTTTTAGAAGAATCTGTTGCTATTTTAAAAGATTTAGAAGATGCTATTGGTGAAAAAGATTTTAGTGCAATTAGAGCAAATGCTCATTCAATCAAAGGAAGTGCAGGAAATCTAAAATTTAATGAGATTTATGAGATGGCCAAAGAGATGGAACTTTCAGCAGCTGAAAATGCAGAGTTTGATTATATATCCCATTTTACAGCTATAAAAGAAGCAATAGCTACAATTCCCAATTAACTATATTTAATTTAAGTTTATTTAGATATAATTTCATCACTTCTCTTTAGACCTGTGCAATGATTATCTTAGATAATGTGTCAGGGTAGGAATACAGCAGCACACCTCATTTAATTATGTGCCGCAGGTATCTGGAGAGGAGCTTTCCTCTTATCAATTTTATTAAATAAAATATCTCATTTACTTTTAATTAACTTTTTTTTATTTTAAATCCACTTTAAGATACTATCGCCTATAATGCCTTTATATTATAATGTTTTTTTATATTTATGAAGGATAAAAAAGATGAAAAAAAGTATCAAATTAGCTTTAACAGCAGTTATAGCATTAAGTGCAACATCACTCTATGCAACAAATGGTTCAAACCTCATAGCAACAGGAGCAAAAGCCCGTGCAATGGGTGGAACAGGTGTAGGGGTTTCTCATGGTGCAGAATCTGGCCTAGCTAATGTTTCTCTTATCACATCTATTAAAGCAACTGAAATCTCTTTTGGTGGTATGTTTTTTATGCCTGATGTTTCAAATAATGATAATATCAATTTAGATTTTTCAAGAAGAGGTACAGTTCAAGCTCCAAATTTAGGAGATGAATCAGGAAAAGGTTCAAGTGCCTCTGACCTAAATGTAATTCCAGAAGTTTCTATTGCAGGGAAAGTAAATGATAATTTCTATATGGGCATAGGGATATGGGGAACTGCTGGTATGGGTGTTGATTATCGTGGTAATAAAAATAGTGGTCAAATGGAGATGGTTACAAACTTACAACTTATGCAATTTGCAATGCCATTAGCCTATACAAAAAATAATTTTAGTATCGGTATCACTCCACTACTTCAATATGGTTCTTTAGATATTAACTATAAACTCTCTTCAGCTCTTCAGTCAGCTATGTATATGGGACAAACAGGTAAACTACCAGAACAAACTCCTCAAGATAAAAATGTAGGTTCAGGTGTAGCTCAAGACCTCAAGTTTGGATATAATCTAGGTTTAGCTTATAAAATAGCTGGATTTACTGTTGGTGCTATGTATAAATCTCAAATAGATATGTTTTATAAAGGTGTTTTAACAACAGCTATCGGTTCAATGGGTGTTGATTATAAAAATGATGCTTTATCTACTCCTGCTGAGATAGGGATAGGTACAAGTTATAAATATGCACAACATACTTTTGCTATTGATTATAAACAGATTAAATGGTCGGATGCAAAAGGGTATCAAGATTTTAATTGGGAAGACCAAAATATCATCTCTTTAGGATATGAATATTTAGCAAAAGAATGGGCTCTTCGAGCAGGTTATGATTTTGCAGATAGTCCAATCAGTGAACAAACAAGAACAGTAAATGCACAAGGACAAGAAACAAATATAAACAGTGCAGGTCTTTCAGCTGGATTGGTAAACACCTTTAATACTTTAGGATTTCCTGGTATTTTAGATTCTCATTACACTTTAGGTGGTTCATATAACTTAACAGAACAAACATCTATCGCTCTTGCTTATGTATATGCACCTGAAGTAACTATTGACTATAAAAACTTTTTAGGTCAATCAAGTAAAACAACTCACTCTCAAACAAGTTTGAGTTTTGATTTAGTTTATAACTTTTAATTAAAATTATTTAGGTTATACTTCAATTAACTTTGAATTTTCCCCATACAAAGCTAATTTTAAGTTGAAACTTCTTCATTAAGTTTCTCCTTTTGTTGATATGTGGTCTTATGAGGTGCTTCCAACACCTCTGCCACTCTATAACTTTTTTACTAAACCATCACCGCTTCACGTTTCCCCTCTTTAATCTCACCAATTAAATAAGAACCTTCAGCCTCAGCTAAAACTTTTTCAACATTTGCATCTTCAACTACAAGTATCATTCCAACACCCATATTAAATGCTCTAAACATCTCTGCTCTTTCAACATGAGGTGCCATAAGTTCAAATATAGGAAGAACTCTTACAGAATCCTCTTTTACTTCAGCCATTAAGTTTTCAGGAAGAACACGTGGAAGATTTTCAACGATACCACCACCTGTGATGTGAGCCATAGCTACTATCTCGTTACGAAGTTTTTTGAAAGTTTTTACATAGATATTTGTAGGAGTTAAAAGAGTTTCGATAAGTGGTTTACCATTGAAGTCATCTTCAAATTTCATATCCATCTTATCAAATAAAACTTTTCTAGCAAGTGAAAAACCATTTGAATGAAGTCCAGAACTTGGAAGTGCTATCAGTTTATGACCAGCTCTAACAAGAGAAACTCTATCCATCTCAGATTTTTCAGCAACACCTACTGCAAAACCAGCTAAATCATAATCATCTTCACTATACATCCCTGGCATCTCAGCAGTTTCTCCACCGATTAAAGCACATTCACTCTCTCTACAACCCTCAGCAATCCCAGCTACTACATTTGTAGCAACATCTACTTCAAGTTTACCAGTTGCATAGTAATCTAAAAAGAAAGATGGTGTACCGAAATTACATAAAAGGTCATTTACACACATTGCCACTAAATCTATACCAACAGTGTTATGAATACCACTATCGATAGCAAGTTTAAGTTTAGTACCAACTCCATCAGTAGCAGCAAGCATTACAGGCTCTTTAAAGCCAGTAGGAAGTTCAAATGCACCTGCAAATGAACCGATACCACCTAATACACCTGGTATTTTAGTAGATTTAACAAGAGGTTTAATATTTTCAACGAAACTGTTACCTGCGTCTATATCAACGCCTGCGTCTTTGTAGCTAATTTGGCTCATTATGAACTCCATTTATAAAGTGCGAAATTATAGCTTATGTGGGTTTATATGAGTGTTAAGGGGAAGAGTAGGAGAGGAGCTAGAGAGAAAGAATCTCTCTAGCTATAGCAAACTATTTAGCTTTTTTTAATATATTTGCTTTTGGAAAAATAAAAGTAGAATTTCTAAATACTACAATTTTATCTTCATGCCCAATAGCGTAAGCTCTAATAGTGATAGGAATAATTGTATCTTTTCTATCATCATCAACTAAAACATCTGTTGTGCGAAGTACAACAATTTTTTTCTTTTTAATACCTGGAACAGCTGTGAACTCTTTACGAGGTTTAGCAATAGTAATTTTACCTTCCATACCTTTTGGTGGAATAACTTCAAAGTAAAATTTCATCTTTTCATTTTCAGTATTTTGAAGTAAGAACTCATAAGAGTTGTCTACTCTCACTTTACCATCATCTAAAAGTTTTGTAGAGTAAAGACGTGTTTCTTTATTAATATTTAAAAGCATATGCTCTTTTGTACTTCCCATAACACCAAGAATAACCATAAGACCAACAAGAAGACCAATATATGCTAAAACTTTTGCACGGAAATATTGTGTTTTACCCTTTTGCTCTACTATCTCATAATCACTAGACCAAGTAACTAAAGACTCTTTTCCTAGTTTACCCATAACAGTAGTACAAGCATCAACACACTCTAAACAGTTAATACACTCTAGTTGTAAACCTTGACGAATATCGATATGAGTAGGACAAACTGTTACACAAGACTCACAAGCTGTACATTCTGCATTTGGTTGATCTGCTACAATATCTTTTTGCTTAGAATATTGTTTATCATGACCATCATATATTTTACCACCTCTATGCTCATTATAAAGTGCCATAACTGTATGCTCATCATATAGAACAGATTGAACACGAGAGTAAGGACAAACATAGATACAGAAATTTTCTTTCATAAATACAATATCATAAATTAAAAATGCAGCGATACCTAAAACAGTACCAAACAGTGTCCAGTGATTATTAATATCACCTAAATAAGTGAAAAAATCTTCAGGTGGAACAAAAAACCATAAAAAGTCAGCACCTGCAATAAGTGCTAAAACAGTCCACATAGCGATAGCAATAGCTTTTTTCACTTTGTTTTCAGATTTTGACATATCTGGTTCTTTCTGTTTATTTTTAATACGTCCACGAAGACCTAAAATCTTTGTTTCGATTAAATCACGATAGATTACACGAAAAACAGTCTGAGGACAAACCCATCCACAAAACACACGCCCACCCATAACAGTCATACCAAAAATACCTAAGAACATTAACATTAAAAGGAATGGCATAAGGTAAAGCTCTTGCATATCATACTGAATAAAAGCAAGATGTAGTTTTAACTTATCAAAACTTAATAGAAAAAAATGATTTCCATCTATTGTTATCCACGGTAATACCAATGCAATTGTCGTTGCTATTGCATATACATAGTAACGCTTAATTCTCCACGGTTTAGGTATCTCTATACCTTTTTTATTTTCACTCATTTTATACTCCATTTTTTTATACTGGACATTTGATAGTATTTATCACTTGTCTTTCAGCATCTTCGGGTGATTTTACTAGCAATGAACCAAAAGCAACCTGCTTTAATTCACGTGATTCTATATAATCTTTTAACGAACTTCTACTTATACCCAGAAGTCGTGCCATCTCACTTACACTTTTTTTCTCTTTAATATAGACAATAATCTCATTCATATATTTATCAAATTTAGAACTAGATCGACTCCCTTTTGGACGGCCTATAACTTTTTTAGATTCACTTTGCATCGTTTGACGAAACTGATCTATTAAACCAAGAACCAACATCACACTACTCTGATTTGATACAATCACCGATTGCTTAATAAAATGAATTTTAAATCTATTTTTAAAAAGACAACTAAACATCTGAACAAGATCCTCTATATTTGTACTCAGTACCCATACATCATAAACTAACAGAATTGAATCCTGATTTTTTTGAAAGTATTGAGTCACATGAGAACGCTCAACGAGACGTTTATTTTGAGAAGTTTGATCGATAAACTCATCATCGATTATAATGTTTTTTGAAGTAGCATACGAATTTATCAACTGAAGTTGATCGTGTGCTGCATCAAAATATTTGTCTGGACGAATATAAGCAACTATCATTTAACAATTAAACCTCTATTTATAGATTTTCAGTACCATTATAGCAGTAATTGACGGTTTAAGTCAAATAATTTCTCTATTAATTCGTCAATTCAAATAATATTACCAACCTATACCTATCTGAGCAATATATCTTCTGTCTGTAATCGATGTAGTGTTATCACCTACCTCCTCTTGATAAGTTGCAATATTTAACTTTATAATAGTTAACTGCATATCTAAACCTGCTGTATATGCACCATCATAAAAACCACCATTTAAAGTTGTTGAAAAGTATGTTGAATCTATAAGACCCAAACTCGTACCAAAACGAAGATTTTTCATAAAACTTGTAGAATCATAATCTGTATACTCAACATTATCATTTTCATCATAATTATAAACTCTTAACTGATTTGCACCCAATAAATCAACATAATCAACAGCAAAAACAAGTTTACTTATATATGAAACTTCGGGAGAGATTGAAGCACCTATATTTAATGTCATAGGTTGTCCACCATAATTATTATCAAGATCAATAGAGCCAAGATTTAATAAACTAAAAGCGATAGCTGGATGCCAAAAGTTATCTTTATATGGCTTATATGTTGCACCTATATCTACACCTATTCCAGATGATGTTCTCTCATATCTATCTTTAAATTTATCACTAATATCTCCTGAAACAAGTTCAGAAATTCCTAATGTACCCTCATATGATTTTTCTGTTATATATTTAAAACTCATACCAACATCTAAACGCCCTATCTCAGTATCATAAGGCTTTGCTATACCTACAACGACACCACCATAGGCTCTTGATGTTGTTTCTAGTAATTCACCATTGGTACTTCCATTACTATGTGCCATAAGGTTTATATCTGTTGCAGTTAAAAGACCTATACTCCATGCAAACATATCTGAATTTTTAGATATAGATGTATAATTATCTACACCTATATGGAAATGTTCTCCGGAATATTTAGATAAAACATCTGCCGTAGCTTCTAATCTTTTTCCATCATCCTCTTCATCATTTGCATCTTGAAGATCATTCATAAAATTTTGAATCTCCCCTGAAGCAGATACTCCAATATTAAATAGATCCACAACAAAACCATCATCTTTTTTAATGTTGGCCAATCCAGCAGGATTTGAAAATACAGAAGTAGAATAACTTCCAACAGCTATATTTGCACCTCCCATTCCCATAATACGAGGATCTTTATATAGATATGCCTGTTCAGCATACATCGCCATTAATGAAGTAGATGCACCTAAAAGTGCTAAAGATATTACTTTTTTCATTCTATTATTCCCCCTATTGATTTTGCTGATTTAGATAGTTAACTATATCATCTTCTGTTATAACCTCATCAGC
>Ga0256827_10002868_pt1 | contig 11028 bp, 7 predicted proteins | sample CV84metaG_FD_185977 | JGI IMG/M metagenome (GOLD analysis project Ga0256827, IMG submission 185977) | Hydrothermal vent microbial communities from East Pacific Rise, Pacific Ocean - CV84 | ecosystem: Environmental > Aquatic > Marine > Hydrothermal vents | place: Pacific Ocean: East Pacific Rise...
TCAGGTTCTTTTAATTTTTGTTGTTCGATATCATCTTTACTACATCTATCTCTATATTTTTGAAAAATATCTTCAAGGCAAGTTTTTAATATTGACGGATTTCCAGAAGCTTCAATAGAGTTTTCAAATCCTTGGGAATAATAAGTATCATTTTTATCAATAATATTAGTGGTTTTGCCATTTGTTGATTGTTTACTATTACCATTATTGTCTTTTGGTTTTAGTGTAATAAGTTTTCTTAGAGCATTCATAATTAGTTATTTAATTCGTGTAAAATTTCATCTAATGTTTTATTGTTTTTTGCACTATCTAACAAGTATTTTGTTAATTCGTCAATATTTTCATCTAAAAATTCAAATTTTTTACAGAATTTTTTTAAGGTGTTTTCTTCGTCTACTGTAACTTTTTTATCAACCCAAATTAATTTTGCAAAATCATAAAGATATTCAATTCTTGTTTCTAATTTATTTGGGATTTTAAATTCGCCTATTGGATTAAGCAAAATTTTATCTAAATCTTCTTTTTTTATATCTCTCTCTTCAGCAAACTGATATAACATTTTCCATTCTAAGGGGCTAAAGTCATCATCAATCATTGCTAATTGATATAGGCGCAAAAAATGACTTTTTAACTCTACAGTAATCATTGAATAATCCATATCTATATGTTTTTATTATTATTTATTATTGTTTCTCATCTTTATTGGTATTTACCTTCTTCTTTGGCATAAAAAAACGTGGAACTGTAAATCATATTCGTAACTGAGGTTCTCGACAACCCTGAACACAAATAAGTACAGCCCACGCATAGCGTGAGTGTTCTACTTATTTTCTTGTGTTCATTGAAACTGTCGAGATTTCAGTTACAAGAAAAAAGCTAACGCTCTTTTATTTTATATTTTCTTAATTTTGTTTTATATCATAAATTCAATTTGAATTATTATTAATTGAGCTGCTAAGTTATGAATTAATATGTTAGTATATACTGCATTTATAAATTGATATTCTATTTATCACGATTATTTACTTTTCACTTTATTCTTTAGCCTTTCCACTTTAGCCTTTTTCCTTTAGCCTTTTTCCTTTAGCCTCTATACCTAAAACTATAAATAGTAATATCATCAAACTGTTCGGCATTGCCTCTAAAGTCTTCGAGGGAAGCAAATACAGCATTATTTAGATTTTCTGGAGATAGAGTAGTGTTTTCTAAAACCACTTCTTGAATTCTTCTTTCCCCATACTCTTCATCTTCAATATTCTGAGCTTCAGATACTCCATCGGTAAACATAAATATTAAATCATTGGGTTTTAGTTGCAGCTCTTTTGCATTGTATTTTATTCCTTCCATTACACCTATTGCAGGGTTAGAAGTTGATTCTAATACTTCAATTTTACCATTTCTAAGTAACATTGGAGGATTATGTCCTGCATTAGAATATGAGAACTTTCCTGTTTCGATATTCAATATCCCATAGAATGCTGTTGTAAACATAGATTCAGCATTATCCCTGGACATATAATCATTTGCTCTTTGCAAAACTATATTAGGATTAAATTCATTCTGCCCATAAATACTTATAGCCGTGCTGCTCAACAACATAAAACTTGCTGCAATAATTCCCTTTCCAGAAACATCAGCAATAACAAAACCAATATGTTTATCATCTATTGGTATTACATTGTAAAAATCACCACCAATGAATTTTGCTGGTTTAATAAAACTTCCTATTTCAACTTCTTTATATTTTTTACAAAAACCATTAATATTAGGTAATAGCTCGGACTGAATTCTTGCTGCAGATTTCACCTCATGTTCAAAAGAGGTTAAACGACTAAGCTCCTTTTGTTGCGATTTTAAATAATCTATACTGTCTTTAGTTTTAACAATAGTAAGTTCTAAATCAGCAAAATCAATGGGTTTATTAATAAAATCGAAAGCACCACGATTCATTGCCATTCTAATATTACGCATATCACCATAAGCACTTATCATAACCACTTTAAGTATTTGGTTATTAAGTTTAGATATTTCTGTAAGCATCGACAATCCATCCATTACAGGCATATTAATATCAGCCAAAACCATATCAATATTAGGGTTGTCCTGTAAAATCTCTATTGCTTCTACCCCATTAGTAGCAAAAAAGAATTCATATTCTCCCTTTCTAATTTTCTTACGAAATTTCTGGCGTAGCAATTCCTGCATATCCATTTCGTCATCAACACTTAATATCCTAAAAGCCATTGTTTATTTATTGATTTAATACATAACAATTAATAAAATAAAGTCGCTTCGCTCCAAAAATTAGACGCAGATAAATATGATTAATTATGATTACACATTTTTCCTTTGGAAAAATAATATCACATAAAATCATTCTAATCAACGTCTATGATTATAGCGTAGCTATCTAATAAGTCATTAGACTTTTTTATTACTTAGTAATTATTCTTGTCATGTACTATGGTTTATTAATTATGATTTTCAAAATTATTATTCTCTTTAAAATGCATTACTAAATTTTCTTCGGTATTTCAATTATCACCTTAGTAAATACTCCTTCAACACTTTCAACTCTGATCTTTCCTTTGTGCTTCTTTGTAATAATATCATAAGACATCGACATTCCCAAACCTGTACCTTTACCAGTAGGCTTTGTAGTAAAGAAAGGATTAAACAGCTTGCTCTTAACCTCCTCATTCATGCCTTTTCCGTTATCTTCTATGGCAATTATATACATTGTATTCATATTCTTGGTAGAAACCTTTAAAACAGCTTTAAATACCTTATCCAATTTATATTTATCATAAAGAGCATGACAAGCATTATTCACAATATTTATGATCACTCTACCCAAATCTTGATGCAATAATGAAACATTACCAATACTAGAATCTAGATTATATTCTATTTCAAGGCTAAAACCAGGGATATCACCTCTTACTCCTTGGTATGCAAGGTTAGTAGCATCTTTAACTAGCTGATTTACATCAGACTTTCTAAAGTCCGCAATTGCCCCACTACTAACTTCAAGCATACTACTAATAATTCGTGCAGCCCTTTTGCCATGCTTATTTACTTTCTCATTATTATTCTTTATGGAATCAAGTATTTCCATTAGATCCTCTCTTAGCTCGCCATCTGGTATTTCTAATTCACCAATGGTTTCTTCTAATTCCTCAAATAACTCCTCTATTAATGAAGAAAAATTATTGACAAAATTTAGAGGATTACGAATTTCGTGAGCTATACCAGCAGTCAACTGCCCCAATGACGCTAATCTTTCAGACTCAATTAATTGACTCTGTGTTTCCTTTAATTTATTAAGAGCATCCTTTGTTTCTCTATGTAACTTTGCTAGTTCTTTATTTCTGTTCTCAAGTAGTTTGTTTAACTTCTTATTTTTCAAATATCCCAACAATAAAAGAACAAGGGCAAGAATAATTATTCCAAAAATAACTGCTAAATATTTTCGATTTCGTATTAAACGTTCATTTTCTTTTTCAGCTATAAGAGTCTTATTAGCAGCTTTTTCTAATTCAATTTTATTTTTTGCATCACTAATTTCCTTTTCCTTAATAGCTCGATTTGCCATAAAAAGCTTATTTTGAACCGCAAGACTATCATTTACTCGTTTCTGCTCTAAAAGTTGATTCTTTTGCTCCAAAATATTTTGATTCTGCCTATATTTTATCAAAGCCCATTCCTGCTCCTTTTGCTTTTGATCACTTTGTAATTTCTCAACTTCTAAAGCATCAACCTTCTTCTGCACATTACCCATCTGATACTCTTTCTCCCTAAAACTAGCTGATTGAAAACCCAAATACAATTCCTTTTTACGATTTAATTCATTGGCATTAATTTGCTGCTGAGTAGCATTATATTTTTTGACATAAAAGAGAGCCTTTTTATAATCCGAATCTTTTTCATAGATGCTATAAATAGTTGAATAAAGCATATTTTTAATATGCAAATCATATATTCTCTCACTCGCCCTACTCAAGCTGTCTATCCTTGATACAGACTTGGCAATCTTATCTTGGTACATAGGCATTAACGCCCATAAATTTAATGTTTTAGCGTAGTATAAATGATAGTCTTTTATCCTACCAAACCTTAATTGATTATCAATTATTGATTTTGCCGTTGAGAAATCCTTTAAGTTCACATAAGAATTAGCTCTATTATACTGAATGACAACCCTTAATGAATCATGTAAGCTTTCGACTTCCATAAGTTCATAAAACTCAATAGCCTTGCTATCATTATTCGATTTTGAATACCAAAGTCCAATCCTATTGTAAGAGCATGCCAATTCATTCTCATTATTAAGCCGCTTGAATATGGAAACTAATGATAACTCATTACTAATTGCTGAAGAATACTCTCCCAATTTAGAATCACAATCTGAAATACCCCTAACAGCAATTATCTGTTTTTCAATATCTTTATATTGTATTGAATACATTTTTAACTCTTGAAAGAATGTGAGAGCATTATTATACTCTTTCTCTTTATAGAATGAATTAGCTAATCTATATTTTATAGGAACTCTAAATACTGTTTTAGTAGTAAATAAAAGTAATGAATCTGCTGATTTATAATATGATATAGCTTTTTCATATAAGTGTACTTTTTCAAATAATCCTGCTATTCCATATAAAGCTTCAATACTTTTGTTAGTCTCTTTTATCTCTTTAAAATACACATAGGAATCCCAATAATTACTGAATGAATTCCTATATTCCTTACTAAAGTCATATGCTTTAGCCAACTGCAATTTGGAAACTGCTAAAGAATAATCATTCTCACCTAAAGCTAATTCTACAGCATTTTTTGCATAATTAATTGCTTCAGAAGCATTTTCAGATATAATACTTTGAGTAGATTGATTAATAAGCTTCGATACTTCCTGAGAAATAGTATTATCCTGCGCAACGGAGCTTACAGCAAAAAGCAAAAATGCAAATGACAACACAAGAACTTTCAATCTTCTGTTAATATGCAACTTACTAAATTTGCTTAGTTTCATAATTCAATGAATATTAATCACCTAAAATTAAATAAAATTATTGATTCTGCACCAATTCTTTGAAACGGGCTCCTCTTTCTTCAAAATTCTTAAAACTATCGTAGCTCGATGCAGCCGGAGATAATAGACAAGCAGAACCTTTTGGAGTAAGTTCAAAAGCCTTATTTACAGCTTCTTTCATTGAAGATGACCTATACAATCTTCCTTTATATTGCTTCTCTTGCAAGCAATTATATATTCTAGCTCCAACATCTCCCAGAAGCATAATATTTAAAGGCTTAAATGAAGTCAGATAATTGATTAACAACTCATAATCGATTCCTCTATCAAAACCACCAAGAATAAGACTTTTCACATTACTCACACTTTCCAGAGCTTTGATAGTAGCTTGAGGAATGGTAGAAATAGAATCATTGTAAAACTTAATACCATTCACTTCAGCGACAAATTCCAACCGATGAGGTAAAGATTTAAATGTCATCATCAATTCAATTGCCTTTTCAAGAGGCAATTTCATATAATCGCAAACTAATAATACTGCCATTGCATTATACAAATTATGCTCTCCAAGTAAAGCAAATTGACTTCTATTAAAGCTATGTTTATTTGACTTCAGGTTTAATATTTCATCATCCAAATCAAAAAAACAATCTACATTATTATTAAAGCTATACTTTAGTTGCACTGATTGTATTATCTGATTATTAATATCTTCTAACACTTGTGTTTCATCAATGCAACAAATAAAGCAATCTTGCTCTCCTTGGTATTTTACAATATTCCACTTTGCAAATCTATAGGATTTATAGTCAGAATAATGATCTAGATGCTCTTGATAAAGATTTAGCAAAACAGCTATTTTTGGAGAATTAGAAACATACTCCAATTGATGAGATGACATTTCAAATACAACTTTAGTATTCTCCCCTATTATATTTACCACATCCAAAGCAGGAACCCCAATATTGCCTATCAACAGCACATCATCGTAAAAACCACCTAAAACATGCTTCAAAAGGCTTGATGTAGTGCTTTTCCCCTTGGTACCAGTAATACCTATAGTCTGTTCAGAAAATAAATATAGAAAAAGATCGGTTTGAGAACTTACGTACTGATTTTCAGGAATAGTATAGTTTTTGAAACTTATTCCGGGACTTTTTAAAACAAATTCAAAGTCCTGAATTCTAGACAAATAATCATCACCAAGAATTAAAGAAACATTAGAATCGTTTATTAAAACATCATCACTTTCTATCTCTCCATTTGAATCAGCAATGCTTATTAACATATTAGGGAACATATTTCTAAAAAACCTATAACTAGAATTACCTTCTCTCCCAAAGCCAAGTATTAGTACTGACCTATTGTTAATGAATTCATCAACTCTATTTTTCAGATTAATATCAGTCATTTAGACTAGTTTTAAGTAGTTTTAGAAATTTATCTTCAAGAAAATGCTCTGTCTCTAAATATGACAACTTAGACATTTTAATGGCATTCTTGCAATAGTTGAAATCCTTTGATTTCTTAAAATACTTCAAAAGAAAAGGAAGCTCACCATCGTACATTTTCATTGCGAGGCATAATGCAATATTAACCTCATCAACTGTACCAACACATTCAAATGGCTTAACCTCTGCTACACCTGTAAGCTCATTAAAATATACCTTTAATTCCCTATCATCCAGTAGATTATTTCCGAATATCTCAACCAACACTTTAGGCTTTATAAATGGTGATAATATGATAAAAGTAAACAGACACTTAGAGCATTTACCACACCAAATATTGGTTTTACTTCCTACATTACAGCTTCTAAAATCTTTGAAATAAGCTGAGTTCTTTGCAAATATTGAAGCTATTTGAAGTTCACTTAATGGACGAAGCAATGAGAAATAGTGAATATCCGTTGTTAGTGATTCTCTAACATATTCTCTAAAGTCTGCTTCAAATTCCAATGATTTAGAGTACTGATGATTTACCATTGTTCCCACAACAGTACTTTCATTGGCACTTGACTCATTGGAAAGGGCGATATATTTTTTTCCTGTAACTGCAGCAGAAAGCACACTAATAAAAGCTAGTAATGCTGAAAAAGGAGTATGACCATTGAGAAAACCCTGCTCATTCAGCTCTAAAAGTTTATTATCAAGAAAACGCTTTATCACAATGGTATTATTCTCAAAACCAGCAATATTTGCAGTGGCAGAGCTAGCACCTCTAGGATTCATAATCAGAGCCATATTACCTTCTAAGCCTTTTAGCAACTCCAAACTCACTACGCTATCCTTTCCTCCTCCAACCGGAATCAGTGCAGACTCTTCTACATCAATACTCTCAACTTCCAATTCTGAAGCATTTTCACCTGCTTCTATTTGCATAAAATCATCCATGCTAATATTTATGCCGTTTAAGTAAAAGAACTCTCCTAAACCATGGTAATAAATCTTCTTCCAGAAATAAATCTGCTTTTCAGTGAGATTATAATCATTTATTACAACCCTTTTAGGACAAATAGCTTTCCAATAACTTATTAGCTCCACCATTCCGATATTAAAGACTAATTGATTCAGCATTCTTTTGGTAATCCTATTAAAATCAATGGATTCATGATTTGGAATAATAATTTTTGGATTAAATTCTATAAAAATATCAACCCCAAAAGAGTAGACTATTTCTAAACCTGCAGATGTAATTTCGTATTCAAATGATTTATAGGTAAATACCTCATATTCATTACGTAATTCATTAAATTGAGATGAGTTATTATTGATTGCCATAGACTATTAATATCTGTTTTATAGTTACTTTATTCACCAACAACAATAAACATTGGTAAAAAACAAAGATACTCAAAAACAAAATATTTAATTCTTAGACCTATATTGTTATCAAGAATTTTATTAACTTCGTTGCAACATTTCTCATTCTTTGAATGAGCATTATTAAAGATTCACAGTAAATGAGCATTCTAGATAAATTATTAAAGGTTGAACCCACTGGTATAAAAGTTAATGCAGGTAAAATAATTATCTCAGCTCCTTTCATGCATGACTATTTCTTCGGTAGAAGTATGGTTCTTCTTCTTGAGCATAATGAAGATGGAAGCATGGGTTTTATAATAAATAAACCAACAGAGCTATATGTTTCTGATATGATAGAAGGCTTTCCTGATGTTTCGTTACCTTTGTTTATTGGCGGTCCTGTTCAAACTGACAGTATTTTCTTTATACATAATAGACCAGACCTAATTGATGATAGCATAAAAGTTTATGGCAATCTTCATTGGGGAGGCAATTTTAAACAACTTCGAACATTCATTGCAGAAGGCATGATTAAGCCTAATGAAATAAGGTTCTTTCTTGGCTATTCCGGTTGGGAAGCAAAACAACTTGATGGAGAATTAAAAGCCGAAACTTGGATAGTCGCAAATAAACTTTCTTTTGATAAGATAATAAATACTGATGCAACCAAACTATGGCGAAATACTGTTAAATCACTGGGAAATAAATATATACATTGGTTAAATTTTCCTGAGAATCCGGGGGAGAACTAGGAATTTGGAATTAAGAATTAAGATTTAAGAGGTGGATTTAAGATTTAAGAATAAAATAATAAGAACAATAATCATAAAATCCCCATTCTTTATTTCCCTAACTTCGCCCCATGGATTTCAAACTAGTATCAAATTTCGAACCTACTGGAGATCAGCCAGAAGCGATTAAGCAACTTCTTGAGGGTATCAATAATAAGCAGAAAGCTCAAGTTCTACTTGGCGTTACTGGTTCTGGTAAGACTTTTACTGTTGCCAACGTAATTAAGGACTTAAACCGTCCCACATTGATACTTAGCCATAACAAAACCCTTGCAGCTCAACTTTATGGAGAATTTAAGCAGTTCTTTCCTGAAAATGCTGTGGAATACTTTGTTTCCTATTACGATTACTATCAACCAGAAGCTTATCTACCATCTACTAACACATACATAGAGAAAGATTTACAAATAAATGATGAAATTGATAAACTACGATTAAGTACAACTTCTTCCTTATTATCAGGACGTAGAGATGTAATTGTGGTTTCTTCGGTTTCTTGTATTTATTCTCTTGGAAATCCTGATGACTTTACAAATAATGTAATAACTGTAAAAGTTGGACAAAATATTGGTAGAGATATTTTTCTTAGGATGTTGGTTAACAGTCTATACTCAAGAAATGAAATTGATTTTCAAAGGGGTACTTTTCGAGTAAAAGGTGATACTGTTGATGTCCACCCTGCCAATTTAGATTATGCTTACCGCATTAATTTTTGGGGTGATGAAGTTGAGTCTTTGGAGTATATTGAAGCTGTTTCAGGCAAAAGAATTGAAAGTCAGACTTTTTTAAAGATTTTCCCAGCAAATATATTTGTAACAGATCAAAACAAGATAAAAGACAATCTATATGCTATACAAGATGATTTGGTAGCACAAATTGAATTCCTTAAATCAATTGGCAAACACCTTGAGGCTAAACGATTAGAAGATAGAGTTACTTACGATTTGGAAATGATTAGAGAACTGGGGTACTGCTCTGGAATTGAAAACTATTCACGCTATTTTGATGGCAGAAAAGTTGGCGAAAGACCATTTGTATTATTAGACTACTTCCCAGATGATTTTCTTTTAGTTGTTGATGAAAGTCATGTTACTCTACCCCAAATACGAGCAATGTATGGAGGAGATAGATCTAGAAAAACTAATTTGGTAGAATATGGTTTTAGACTTCCTTCTGCCATGGACAACAGACCACTTTTATTTGAAGAATTTGAACAACTTACTCCTCAAAGCATTTACGTAAGTGCTACTCCTGCTGATTACGAATTGCAAAAATCGGAAGGGTTGATTGTAGAGCAGGTTATTAGGCCAACAGGACTTCTTGACCCAATTATTGAGATTAAACCAAGCTTAAATCAAGTTGATGACTTACTAAATGAGATAGAGATTAGAGTTGAGAAGAATGAAAGAGTACTTGTAACTACTTTGACAAAAAGAATGGCAGAAGAGCTGAATAAATATTTCCTTAACCTAAATATTAGAAGTAAATTCATTCATTCTGAAGTAGATACCCTTGAAAGAGTTGAAATACTAAGAGAATTACGACTTGGTAGTTTTGACGTTCTTATTGGAGTTAATCTTTTAAGAGAAGGCTTGGATCTACCGGAGGTTTCATTGGTAGCAATTCTCGATGCTGATAAGGAAGGATTTCTACGTTCTGAGCGTTCTCTTACCCAAACAGCTGGTCGTGCCGCTCGTAATGTTAATAGTTTGGTAATTATGTATGCCGATAAAGTTACTAAATCGATGCAGCGCACAATAGATGAAACAAATAGACGAAGAGCTAAACAAATGGCTTATAACGAAAAGCACGGCATCACTCCTACTCAAATAATAAGTTCTACAGACTCTATTTTAGGTCAAACTGCTGTTGCTGATTCCAAAGAAAGTATTGCTCCAATTGAGTACAATCAAAATGGAAAAACTTCCATTGCTGCTGATCCAGTTATAGCTTATATGAAACCTGAGCAACTAAAGAAAGCCATTGCTAAGACAAAATCAATGATGGCAAAGGCAGTGAAAGATCTTGATTTTATTGAAGCTGCGCGATGTAGAGATGAGATTAATGCTTTGGAAGAAATTTTGGGTAATTAATAATTGAGAATTAGGAATTAAAAATAATTAAGATTTAAGAGAAACGATTTAAAATTTGAGAGGTTTTGCCGTTCAAAAGGCTAAAGTGAAAAGGCTATATAAGGCTAAAGTTAAAAGTTAAAAAAACTTCCATTGCTATTTCACCCTTAAGGGCGGGGCAAAAAATAGCAAGGGAAGTTTTTTGATTGAAAAACTATAATTAACAATTAGTGATTTTAGAGGTTTTACTGTTGCAAAGGCTGCTGATGGTAATTATTTACTCCTTGCCTTCGATACAATTTACTACATTTCATTCCGTAAATCACTCA
>Ga0256827_10002869_pt1 | contig 11026 bp, 10 predicted proteins | sample CV84metaG_FD_185977 | JGI IMG/M metagenome (GOLD analysis project Ga0256827, IMG submission 185977) | Hydrothermal vent microbial communities from East Pacific Rise, Pacific Ocean - CV84 | ecosystem: Environmental > Aquatic > Marine > Hydrothermal vents | place: Pacific Ocean: East Pacific Rise...
ATGCAAAGAAAACTTCTTGTTTCTCTCCACCTTTTTCATCAATCCATGAAGAAGCTTTAGCTAAAGAGACATCACCTGGCTTTTGGTCTTTAAAAAGAACCAATCCATTTTTACCTCTTTTTCCAAAAAGCATATCTGGTTTTGCTACCAAAGTTTTTTCATTTAACCATGATTTCTCTTTTGCAGTCTCTTGTAATTCTGCTCCATTTTGAACCAATACTGTTTCATAAGAATAAGTAAAATCTGGAAAGTACTTATCCCAATGTCGAGCTAAAATCGACTTTGCGTCGTATTCTCTAATCGCTTTTTGAGCCATCGAGTTCTCCTTATAGTTTTTATGTTGATGTTAGTTTAACATTAGCAGGATTGATTTTATATACTTGTTACTTATTGTCGTTAGAACTTTTGCTTATCTGTGTATTTTAGGAACATTCAACTCTTCACACTTCTCTATACCATAATATTTTAATTGATATTGTACTTTTTGGTTATTTACAGTGTAACAATTTTGCCCTATCTCTTTTAGTTCCAAAACTTGCCAATATGGCTCATAAAAAGGATAGGCAAAATGCTTTGATTTATCATCAATTACATAAAAAAATAGTTTATGAAAGATAATAATCATTGCACTTAAGACCAAAGAGCCAAAAACAATATAGAAACCTACACGATAGAATTTTTGAAATTGAGGCAAACGAACATAAAGTGTTCGATGATAAGTAACCAACATTAAAACAACAGAGACTATAACATAAGGGGCGAAATCAGTCATGTCTACCTGTTGTCGTAATGAAAGAAATATAGAAGAGACAAAAGCAGTAAAAGAGATATACCATAATATATCTTTTTGCTCTCGTAGCCAAATTCTATAAAGAGAATAAAAAAAATAAAAGAAGATTAACGGTGAGAAAAGAGCCATATAAAGACCAAAAAGTTCCAAAAATTCTCCTGTTGGTCTTCCTCCTACCTCTAAACCATTAAAGAATATTAAACTTATTACAGTAAGAAGCATGGATATGGAAAAAAGAAGTTTATCTCGCTTTATTGCCGAAAAAATAGCCAAAGCTATAAAAAAAATTACAGAAGCATCATGAACTAAGAGTAAGGCTATCATAGAGATGGCTTCTCCAATATAATTTTTTTTCTCATAAAAAATTAGAAAAAGAAGAACCAAACTAATTACAATTACTGCTATATTTACCAAAACAACCGAGGTAATAATGCCAGGAAGCAGAGCAAATATAGTTGTCGCTAAATAACTCTCTTCTATATTATGGAAATATAATTTGCTCATTTTACAAAAAAGCACAATATTTAAAAAACCAAAAAATAGGAAAGGAAGACGAAATGTTAAGCCATTAGAGAAGTACCCATCAAACAGATGAGTTAAACTATATAAGATACTCTTCTCAGAATAATAGATAGTCGCTTCATGTGAACCAATAGGTAGAGTTATTGCTAAATAGAGCATAGATATTAAATAAAACGACAAAAAGATATAAAAATATAGACGGCTCACAAGATTACTTTATAATTTTAAAAAATTATCCAACATCTCATAACCATACTCGCTCATAATAGATTCAGGATGAAACTGAACCCCATAAATATCTTTTCCCTCTATCTCTAAAGACATTATCTCATGGTCATCTTGGCTATAAGAGGTAGTAATAATATGAGCTGGTAGATTATCTTTGTTAACGGTCAAAGAGTGGTAACGTGTAGCTCGAAACTCTTTTGGAAGACCTTTAAAGATAGGTGTATCTTTATAAACCTCAACCTGTGAAGTCTTTCCATGCATCATATTTTTAGCACGAATTACCTCTCCACCAAAAGCTTGTGCAATGCTCTGATGCCCCAAACAAATTCCAAAAATAGGTACTTTATCGGCAAACTCTTTAATCAGTTCCAAGGTTACACCTGCTTCATTGGGTGTAGCTGGACCAGGAGAGATAATAATTTTCTCAGGATGAAGCTCTTTTATCTCATCTACCGTTAGCTCATCATTACGAATTACTTTTAAATCTGCCCCAAGCTCCAAACAGTACTGCACAACATTATACGTAAAACTATCGTAATTATCTATCATTAAAATCATATTTTATTTTCCTCTCTTTTATCAGTAAGGAAAGTATAGCAAATTAGAACTTGTTAAGTTTTAAAACATTTCGGATAGTTGAACTCTCATTTAATATTTTTTAAGAAGTTTTATAAAAAAATCTTATAAAATGAAGTAATAAAGGAAATTCATTCAAAGGAAAAACATGAAAAATATATGGTTAAACATCGCTCTTATTATCAGCACACTCTTCATATTTACAGCATGTTCAGATGAAGGAAAGAGAGAGACAATAGCAGAAAAAGATAAATACGGTATTCCATGGGCTAAGGATTTACCCACAGCCTTTGCCTTAGCAAAGAAAGAGAATAAAAATCTTTTGGTAATGGCAGTATCAACAGGATGTAGCTGGTGTAAAAAGATGAAACAAAGAACACTTTCAAATCCAAAGGTTGCCAAAAGACTTGAAAAGTACATCTTGGTTCAAGCCGACAGAGAAACCCCAAGTGAACGCGAACAACTACCATCGTTTAAACATGTACCCATTATCTTTTTTATGACTCCAGAAAAAGAAGTTATTGACAATATGCGAGGCTACTACTTAGCAGATGATTTTTTAGAATACTTAAATGAAATCGAAGATAATTAATCTTTTAAATCTTCTGACCAAAAAAACTCTATCCATCCTTTAGCCTCTTTAACCCACCAGTTTGGTTCAATAGAAGCTGTTGGTTTATAAAAAATAGAGGCTGTAAAAAACTCAATTAACGGGTATTTTTCTTCTAAAACTTTCAATACGGCAATCAAGGTATCTCCCGAATCCACAATATCATCAACAATTAATACGCGTTTTGTCATTTGTAAATTAGGCATATTAAATACTGTTACTTCTGTTAATTTTTCCGTATCATCATAGCCCATTGTATTAATAGCATAGACCTCACGAATATCATAATACTCACCCAACATTTGCCCCATGCTCAACCCACCCCGAGCAATAGGTAAAATAACATCAAAATCTTGATCTATTTTTTGGGTTAAGGTTTTTAAATCTTCTTTGAACTCTTGGTAAGGGTAGTATATTTTAGTCATGTATTACTAACTCATTATACAAACTGTCTCTCTCTACAGGAACAAAGCCAGAATTCTTAATCAATGCAATAAATTCATCCAACTCCATACCGTTGGCACTTTTTGCTCCTGCTGCTGATTGGATTGCCTCTTTTTCAATGGTTCCATCAAGGTCATTTGCTCCAAACTCTTGAGCGATTAATGCTAAATTAATCGTTGACGTTGCCCAATAGGCTTTGATATTTTGAATATTATCCAGTAGTATTCTAGCAATAGCATACGTTTTTAAAATCTCTTGACCAGAGGGATAGTTTTTTACATTTAAAAAGTTATTATCTTTTTGATAGACCAAAGGGATAAAAGCATTAAAGCCACCTGTTTTGTCTTGTAAATCACGTAACCGTATCATATGGTCGATTCGATTAGCTCGGCTCTCTACATGACCAAAAAGCATGGTTGCATTGGACTCTTTTCCTCGGTTGTGCCATTTTTCATGAATCTCTAACCACTGCTCGGAAGTTACTTTACCTTTACATAGATACTCACGAACTTTCTCATCAAAAATCTCTGCTCCTCCACCTGGCATAGAATCAACTCCACTCTCTATCATTAAATCCAAGACCTCATCATAGCTTAGTCCATACTCTCGGTGTAAAAAATCTACTTCAGCAGAAGTCATTGCCTTTATATGAACATTAGGAAATTTTTCACGTATTTTTCTAAATGCACCCATGTACCACTCTATTCCATCGTTTGGATTATGTGCCGATACAATATGAAGCTCTTTTGCTCCCTTTTTTATAGAGTTCGTCGCTATCTCTAAAATTTTTTCATGATTCATAGTATACTGATTTGGATTTTTTCTACTGGCAGAATAAGCACAAAACTTGCAAACATCAGCACAGACATTGGTAGGATTGATATGACGATTTATATTAAAGTAACTCTTTTTTCCAAACTTTTCCATACGAATTTCATCTGCCAACTCTCCCAAAGTAAACAAATCAAGCTCATAAAGTGCTTCGCCCTCTTCTTGGGTTAATCTTTCTCTATTCTTTACTTTTTCAACTAAGCTCATTTTATCCTCTTTTTTTACTTTTTTGGTATTATAACAACAATAGATTAGGAGTGGCAAAAATGGAAAATATAAAAGCACAAATAGAGACGTTACTATATCAGAATGCACCCGATTTTGAGATAGCCAAACTTCTAAAAAAAGACATTAAACGTTATTACAAAACCCTTGATGAAACTTTTTCTAAAAACAATGGAAAAGATTTTTTGGTTAAACATACACGAAAGATAGACACCCTTATACAGATGGTCTATCAAGTAGCTATGCGTTCCATGTTTGGTACATATATGCCAATGAAAAGTACCCTACCCATTACACTTCTTGCTCTTGGCTCTTATGGACGAGAACAACTCTGTGTCTATTCCGATATTGATTTAATGATTGTCTACAAAGAGGTAGAGGGATACAACACTCAAGAGATGATAGAAAAAATTCTTCTTATTTTATGGGATGCAGGACTAAAACTAGGACATCGTGTTCACGAGGTTGGCGAGCTATTTGATGTTTCACAAACCGATATAACCATCAAAACATCCATGATAGAGTCACGATTTATAGAGGGTTCTAGCCAACTTTGGCATCAAACACAAAATGAACTGCACCGAATCCGTAAAGACAATCAAGAGGCTTTTATCAAAGCAAAAATAGAAGAGATGCAAAGTCTTCATAAAAAATATCCAATGACAATGGAACCGAATTTAAAAGAAGGCGTAGGTGGCTTTAGAAATGCAAATTTGGTCTATTGGATAGGAAATATTCTCTATACTGTTCCAAGAATTAGAGACTTAGACAGCTCTATTATTTCCGATAAAGAGTATAAAGAGTTTAGAACAGCTTTAGACTTTCTCTTTAAAGTACGTTCTGCACTGCACTTAGCAACAGGAAAGAAAGAGGATAAATTACGCCTTGAACTTATTCCTACTGTTGCAACCTATTTAGGCTATAAAGATACCAAAAAAGAGCATATGCGATTCTCTAGAAAAGTTATCTCCTATCTTAAAATCATAAAATTGCATACCACCGTTTGGATAACTGAATTAAGTCCTTGCTGTAACGATATGAATACGCTACAGCCTCATAATCATCACGACTCCTATTTTGAGTTGTTAGAGCAACTAAGTGTCGCCTCCCCAAAACAATTTCCTGTACACCCTACTTTCTTAAAAGCACTTAACTGTAGTTTTAGAAGTGAAAATGTAGAAGAGAGAGTCTATCCTCTTATGAATAAAATTTTTCAAACGGCACAGAGTCATCTTATTTTAGAAACCCTACTTGATACTCGACTACTGGGCTATACAATTCCCTATCTGAAAGCGATTATAAATTTACCTCAGTTTGATGGCTATCATCAATATGCCGTTGGGGTTCATACCATTAAATGTATTGAAGCCTTAGAGAATATAAAAGATAAAAGAGTTCAAGTTCTCTATGATGAGTTAGATAAAACTGAGAAACTTTTTATTAAACTTGTTGTTCTTATTCACGATGCAGGAAAAGGGCGTACCCGTCCTCATGCAGAAGTGGGAACGGTACTCTTTAAAAGTTTGGCTCAAAAATTTAACTTGAGTGAAAAAGAGATAAAAATAGGTAAAAATCTTATTTTATACCACACACTCATGAGTACCACTGCCCAAAGGGAAGATTTATACTCAGAGCAGACTATTTTAAAATTTTCAGCACACTTCCCTACTCAAAAAGAGTTGAATTTTATCTATATTCTAACCTATGCAGATATGAATGGTGTAGGAACACCCATCTATAATGACTTTAATTCACGATTAATTAATACCTTATATCGACAATCTTGTTTGGTTATCTATAACGTCACGCTATTAAAAGAGACCAGTAAACGCATTAAAAAAGAGAAACAACTCAAACTTATAGAAGAGTTTCAAAATCTACCCAAAACATTACAGAAAAAAACTCTAAAAATTGCTTCAGACATGTTTTTTATAAAAAACACACCTCAACGAATTATCAATATTGTTGAAAAAGCCCAACAACTAAAAGATTATGAATTTCTTATCTCGAACACACACTCTTTAACCATTGAAGTTTTGCGAAAAAATAATCTTGATTTGAGCTTTTTACTTCATAAACTCTCCGATTTAGAGATTGTTCAGATGGATATTTATAAACTTTTTTCAGGAATAAAATATTTTAGAATTGATTTCGCTGAAACTATTAATTCAGATGAAGAGCTTTACCTAAAAGAAATCATCCATTCTGCTTTGGAAAAAGAACATGTTTTACCTTTAGATAAACCCCAAATTAACGAAAAAAATATTTTTATAGATTGTAACCACTCAAAAGAACATGCAATCATGAAACTAAATTGTTCCAACCAAAAAGGAGTACTCTCCTATCTTCTAAAGATTTTTGACCGTCTTAAAATAGATATTGGTTCAGCAAAGATTCACACAAAAATGAACAGAGTAAACGACCTTTTTTTAATCGAGAAGAATGGAAACTTTTGTAATAATACCAAGCAAATTATCAAAGAATTAACGGAGAGCTAAAGATGTGTGGTATTGTTGGATATATTGGAGCAAAAGAAAAAAAAGAGATTTTATTAGATGGACTCCAAGAGTTAGAGTACAGAGGCTATGATTCAGCAGGTATCGCAATTATAGAGAATAAAGAACTTAGAAACTTTAAAGCTGTTGGACGACTTCAAAATTTACGAGAGAAAACAAAAGAGTATAAAAGCAATGGATTTGGTGTCTCTATTGGTCATACCCGTTGGGCAACCCATGGAAAACCAACAGAACTCAATGCACACCCTCACATGGGTACCTATTCATTTGTTGTACATAATGGAATTATCGAGAATTATCAAGAGCTTAAAACAGAACTTCAAAATGATGGCACAACCTTTTTAAGTCAAACCGATACAGAGACCATTGTTCATCTTTTTGAAAAGAATTACAACCATTTAAAGGACTCTTGGCAAGCATTTCAAAATACTCTAGGCAGACTAGAAGGGGCTTATGCTACTCTACTGATTAGTGAAGCAGAGCCTGACAGTATCTTTTTTGCAAAACATGGTTCGCCAATGCTCATTGGATTTAAAGAAGAAGATGTCTTTTTTGCTTCATCAGACACGCCTATTATTGGAAAAGCTACTGAAGTTTACTATTTAGAAGATGGAGAATACGGTTATGCAAAAGATGGTAAAGTTACTCTTTTTGATAAAAATGGAGAAAAAACATTTACAAAGCAAGCCCTAGCAACCGATAAAGCAATGGCTCAAAAAGATGGCTATCGTTTTTTTATGGAAAAAGAGATTTATGAACAGAGTCAAGTGATGAACGATACTATGATGGGACGTGTTCTAGAGGATAAAATTGAGTTTGAAGAGTTAAATAAAACGTTATTTAACAATATCAATCATATCAAAATTTGTGCTTGTGGAACATCCTATCACTCTGCTCTAACAGGTGCATACTTGATTGAACGAATTGCAAAAATCCCCTGCCAAGTGGAAATTGCCTCTGAATTCCGATACAAAGAACCACTTCTTCGTGACGATACGCTCTTTATTACCATTTCACAAAGTGGAGAGACAGCCGATACCTTAGAAGCTCTTAAAATGGCAAAACGGGCAGGATTAAAGAGCTTAAGTATCTGTAATGTGGACAACTCCTCTATTGTAAGAGAGAGTGATTCAGCTATCTTAACCCGTGCAGGAATCGAAAAAGGGGTGGCAAGTACCAAAGCATTTGCTACACAAACCATGGTGTTATGGATGCTTACTCTCTATGTGGCTCAAAATAAAAAAACCATTAGTAGTGAAACACTAAAAGAAGAGTTGTCAGCAATGCGTCATACACCAAAATCTCTTTTGGTTAATGATAAACTCCATGCAAAAATGAACCGTCTCTCCAAACGCTACTTGCATGGTCATGGGTTCTTCTTTATTGGTAGAGACTTGTTCTTTCCTTTAGCCTTAGAAGGAGCATTAAAATTAAAAGAGATTTCTTATCTGCATGCAGAAGGTTACCCTGCAGGAGAGATGAAGCATGGACCGATTGCCTTGGCAGATTCAGAACTTTTTACCGTAGCACTTATGCCAAAAACCCTACACTATGAAAAAATTAAATCAAATGTAGAGGAGTTATGTGCTAGAGACGCAACCGTTCTCGCCATCTCTTCTGCCCCATTTGACCTTGCCGACGACTTTGTACAGACCACTTACGATAGCCATCCTATGTTGGAGTTTTTTGAGATGATGGTGGTTACGCAACTGCTTGCTTTGGAAATTTCAATACGATTAGGAAATGATGTGGACATGCCTAGAAACTTGGCAAAATCAGTTACAGTAGAATAAGAAAATTAAAGGGTGTGCGTTTTCAACACACCGTTTAATTAAGCATTAATAAGAGAACTTCAAACCACCATAAAAGCCTGTATTAAAAAGGTCTGGCTTAATTCCAACATACTCCGTATGAATATTTCTATACCCTGCATAAATTCGTACACTCTCTATGACTTCCATATCAGCAGAGACTCTAAACTCATTATACGTTACCGAATCTCCAAAAGAGAGTACTTTTGGTGCATAGAGAATCTTTCCTTCTACAGCAACAGGAGGAATATTAAACATTAAAGGGGGAAAAGAGTAGCGTACTTTTGCCATAAATGGTAATGCTGTAAAGTTTTCATTTACCACCTCTGCCCAAATAAACTTTGCACCTAATGTAACTTCTACTCCCTCTATTCCCTCTAGTTTATTGGTTGCCCCCAGTCCTGCACCAATAAGTTTGGTATCTTCATTATTATTTAAAAAGTTAACATCAGCTTGAAAAATAGTACTACTCGTTTGAAGAGCTGCTAAATTTCGTGAATCAATTATACCTTCAACCTCTAAATCTTGTTCATTAATATTGAGACCCACTCCACTTTCTGCTAAAAGTAGTGTTGATACCATCATGCCTGTTAATGCTAATTTCTTGAACATATATATCTCCATTGTTATAATTTATGTCTGTTATTATATCACAGATTCATATGAAATAGCATAGATTGTTTTTTTATGAAAACTATTAAAATAACCCGATTAATCACTAAAAGTCACAATATTTTACACAATTCGTATACAAAATCGTTATAATATACAGTCGTGGATTACTAGGAGAACACAATGAAAAAAACACTATTGATACTATCTTTAATGCTAACCTATAATACAGCTCTTATGGCTAATGGAAAAACATTATATAAAAACTGTGCAGGTTGTCATGGAGACAACGGTCAAACAAAAGCTTTACATTTATCAAAAGCGATTGCAGGTCAATCATCTGCTAAAACAATAAAACAACTCACTGCCTATAAAAAAGGGCAACTTAATGCATATGGTCTGGGGAATATTATGAAAACGCAAGCAGCAACATTATCAAATGCAGATATAAAAGCTCTGGCATCCTACATTCAACAATTAAAATAATTTGGAGTTGAAGGCTTTAGCCTCACTAAAATTTAATGAAACTAAAGTTTTCTTTTCCAAATTTCTTACATATATTTTTTTAATACTTCAGGAATTTCAATAGAACCATCTTCATTTTGATAATTCTCCATAATTGCCACCAACGTTCTACCCACAGCCAGTGCTGAACCGTTTAAGGTATGTACCAACACATTCTTCTTGCCATCTTTATAACGAATTTTTGCTCTTCGTGCTTGGAAATCTCGTGTATTTGAAATGGATGAAATCTCTCGGTATTTATCTTGACCAGGTAACCAAACTTCAAGGTCAATCGTAGTCGCTGCCGAGAACCCAAGGTCTCCACCACAAAGCTCTACCACTCTATGAGGAAGCCCTAATTGAGTTAATATATCCGAAGCATTTTCAACCATCATTTTAAAAATCTCTTCTGATTGCGAAGGCTCAACAATTGCTACCATCTCTACTTTATCAAACTGATGCTGTCGAATCATACCACGCGTATCACGCCCTGCTGAACCTGCCTCTTTTCTAAAACATGGAGTGTATCCTGTTAATAAAATCGGAAGCTCTTTACTTGTTAAAATTTCATCATTATATAAGTTAGTAAGAGGTACTTCTGCTGTAGGAATCAGATACAAATCTTCGTCATCAATCTTAAACAGATCATCTTCAAATTTTGGAAGTTGCCCTGTTCCTTGAAGCATCTTTGCATTGTTTATAAAGGGTACACAGACTTCTTCAAACCCTTTTTCACGGTTTACATCCAAGAAGAAGTTAATTAACGCTCTCTCCATTCTAGCTGCGTCGCCACGGAGTACAGCGAAACGACTCTTTGCCAATTTGACACCACGCTCAAAATCTATCCAACCATTAACCTCTGCTAATGCCCAATGCTCTTTAGGTTCAAAATCAAAGCTTCTAGGTTCTAAAACTTTTCGTAGCTCGATATTGTCCTCTTCATCAGCACCATCAGGTACTGAATCATCAGGGAAATTTGGCATTGCCAATGCCACATGTTGTAAAGCCTCTTCAGCTTGACGTGCTATTGCTTGAAGCCCTACAAGTTGCTCTTTTTTAGCATCAATTTGAACTTTTAGTTCGCCAACATCTTTTTTCTCTCTCATGTATGTTCCAAAGAGTTTAGACATCTTATTTTGTTCTGCTTTTGCCTCTTCAAACTGTGCATTTGCCTCTTTCAGAGTCGAAAAAAGCTCTTTTAATGCTTCAAGTGTTTGAGTATCAACACCTTTTTTTAAAAGTTTAGCACTCGCTTCATCAAAGTTTTTTTGTAGATATTTTAAATCAATCATGAGTTTACCTATATATAGAAATATTTTATAGAATTATAGTAAAAAGAAGAGAAGAAGAGGATTAA
>Ga0256827_10002870_pt1 | contig 11025 bp, 13 predicted proteins | sample CV84metaG_FD_185977 | JGI IMG/M metagenome (GOLD analysis project Ga0256827, IMG submission 185977) | Hydrothermal vent microbial communities from East Pacific Rise, Pacific Ocean - CV84 | ecosystem: Environmental > Aquatic > Marine > Hydrothermal vents | place: Pacific Ocean: East Pacific Rise...
AAATATGATTAGTTTACACCGTGGTTTGAGTAAAAGTTTGAAGTTGAATTTAGTAGATTATTATCTTGTAAATTATCAAAAAAAGTAGATTTTTAAACCCCCATTTTTTTAATTAAGTCAAATTTGTAAAGAAGTGAACCCTAGTTAATTCTTAAGTGATTTTAGTAAAAGTCAAATTGCTTGAAAGTATGTTGTTTAGGGAGTTTAAGTATGGTGCGCCCGACACGATTCGAACGTGTGACCGCTGGTACCGCAAACCAGTGCTCTATCCAGCTGAGCTACGAGCGCACACCATTTCTCTGTTTAAGAGAATGAAATTATATCATTTTTAGCTTATATTTTTATAAAATCAAAACAACTAACTTATTTTTTCTATAATTTCATTAATCTTTATATTTTGTAAATAAAGCTCATGATTTTTTCTTATATACGCTAAAAATATACTTTTAATATCATTATTTCCATCTATATTAAAATCATGAGACATCTGTTGTTCTAAAAAAATAGCAAAACTATCCTCTGCATCTACATCAAATCTGCGACCTCCGATATGTAATCCTATTTTCTTACTCATACTTTATTAACCTAAAATACTTTCTATTTTATTTACAATTTCCTCAATTTCAAGATCTTTCATCGCGTTATCTTCTGTTAATTTTTCTATTTCTCTATCTTTTATTTCTTTTTCAGCTTTTAAGCTCATCAACTCATTTCTTATCATTTCATTTTCACCTTTTAAAGTATGAAATTGCTGTAATACCTGAGACACCTTATCATTTAATATTTCTATTGCTGTTTGATTTTCCATTATCTTTATAATCCTATTTTTTTTCTTTTGTTATTTTATCATAATTAAACTAGAGTTTATACAAAACTACTACAATATTTTATCAATAATTATGTCTTATCTGATATAATAAATTTCTTTATATCATTCTTATATCTGATATAACACTAAAAATAAATACGGAGGATATATATGGGAAGCAATATAGAATTTGAGCTATCTGAAAAAACAAAACTGGCATATCCAAAAAAGTATAAAGTATATCTTCTAAATGATGATTATACTTCTATGGATTTTGTAATAGACGTACTTATAGGTATATTTCATAAAACATATGAAGATGCAGAAAAAACAATGCTTGAGATACATAAAAGAGAACGTGGACTATGTGGCATATACACCCATGAAATTGCAGAAACAAAAATAATACAAGTTATAAAAAAAGCCAAAGAGAATGGTTTTCCTTTGAAAGCAACTATGGAAGAGGAATAATATAGTGATTAGTAATTCTCTAAATGAAATCTTTCAAAAATCAATCTCTTTAGCAAAAAAACTAAATCATGAATATCTAACTATAGAACATGTTTTTTTAATACTTTTAAATTCTGAAAAAGGTATAGAAATACTTACTTTATGCGGTGCTAACATCGATGATTTAAAAAAAGAATTATCTACATACATAAGAACAAATATCGATCCATTACCAAAAAATATTGAACAAGACCCACACGAAAGTGTAGCATTATCAAGATTAATTGATAATATGATAAGGCATATACAATCAGCTCAAAAGCAAAATGCAGATGTAGGAGATTTATTAGCATCTATATACGAAGAAGAAAATACGTTTTCTTATATGCTACTAAATCATTATGAAATTGACAGATTAGATATACTAGAAATCATATCCCATGATAACATAAAATTCACCACGACAGACACTTCAGATACATTTTTAAAAAAATATTCTATAGATCTTTTACAAAAAGCTGAAGATGGCAAAATAGATCCTGTTATAGGTAGAGATAAAGAGATAAAAAGAGTTATACAAATTTTATGCAGAAGAAAAAAGAATAATCCTATTCTTGTTGGTGAACCTGGTGTTGGGAAAACAGCTATAGCAGAAGGACTTGCATTGAGTATCGTTGCTTCTCAAGTTCCAGATATACTAAAAACCACAAAACTTTATGCATTAGACTTAAGTGCTTTAATAGCCGGAACAAAATATAGAGGAGAATTTGAAAAACGATTAAAAGGTGTAATGGATGAATTAAAATATATACCTAATGCAGTCTTGTTTATAGATGAGATACATACACTTATAGGTGCCGGAAGCACAAATGGTACAATGGATGCTGCAAATCAACTAAAACCTGCTCTAGCATCTGGTGAAATAAAATGTATGGGTGCAACCACCTTCGCCGAGTACCGAAATAGTTTTGAAAAAGACAAAGCGTTAAGTAGAAGATTTTCTACAGTAAACATAGATGAACCATCCAAAAAAACAACTTTTAAAATTTTAAGAGGCTTAAAATCAAAATATGAAATATATCATAATGTAAAATATACAAACAATGCCCTAGAAGATGCTATAAAATTATCACAAAGATATTTAACTGATAGATTTTTACCAGACAAAGCTATAGATATACTTGATGAAACTGCTGCTGCACTACATTTATCTAAAAGACAAAAAAGAAAAATCACAACAAAAGATATTCATAAAACAATATCGTCAATTATAGGAATACCAACATCTACATTAAATAAAAATAATATTCTTTTACTAAAAAATTTAGAAAACAACTTAAAAATAAATGTTATCGGTCAAAATAATGCTATTACACAAGTAGTAAAAGCTATAAAAATATCTAAAGCTGGTTTAACACAAAAACAAAAGCCTATCGCCTCTTTTTTGTTTTCAGGACCAACTGGTGTTGGAAAAACTGAATTAGCTATATCACTTAGTAGGCAATTAAATATCAATTATGAAAGATTTGATATGAGTGAATATATGGAAAAGCATACGATATCAAGACTTGTAGGAGCACCTCCTGGATATGTTGGTTATGAGCAAGGTGGATTATTAACAGAAACTATAAAAAAACATCCTTATAGTGTTTTATTACTTGATGAAATAGAAAAAGCACATCCAGACCTAATAAATATTTTATTACAAGTTATGGATAATGCAACACTTACTGATAATAATGGATATAAAGCCAATTTTCAAAATGTAATTTTAATAATGACTTCAAATATTGGAGCGAATTCTAGAAGTATAATGGGATTTAATAAAGATGAAAATTTATCAAAAGATGAAGATTTAAAATCTTTTTTTACACCAGAGTTCAGAAATAGATTAACATCTGTAATAAACTTTAACCCTCTCGATAAATCCACCACTAAAAATATAGTTGCAAAATTTATAAAAGAGCTTAACAAAGAATTAAAAAAGAAAAAAATCACAATAAAACTTACACAAAAAGCTACGGAATATATTGCAGAAACAACATATTCTAAAGAGATGGGAGCAAGACCTCTTAAAAGATATATTCAAGATAATATTACAAATAAATTGAGTGATGAAATTTTATTTGGTAAATTAATAACTGGTGGACTTGTAAATATAGACTATGATAAAAAATTAATTATCTCATATAAAGAATTATAATTGCTTATTCCTAAACTCAATAAATACACATTAGATTTTCCAAATCCAACTCAAGCAAATGAAGATGGTATAGTTGCTTGGGGTGGAGATTTAAATCCTTCAAGACTTTTACAAGCATATAGAAATGGAATATTTCCTTGGTATTCACATCCAGACCCTATCTTATGGTGGTCTCCAAATCCTAGACTTATAATGGAATTAGATGATTTTAATTTTAGAAAATCATTAAAAAAAAATATGAAGAAATTTACTTTTAAATTTGATACTAATTTTAAAACAGTTATGCATAGATGCGGATCTATCCAAAGAGAAAATCAAAATGGAACATGGATACAAAATGATTTAATAGAATCATTTGAAGTTCTACATGGGATGGGAATCGCTCACTCTGTAGAAACATATAAAGATGGTAAATTAGTGGGTGGATTATATGGATTAGTTATTGGAAAAATATTTTGTGGAGAATCTATGTTCTCTGAGGTAACTGATTCATCAAAAGCAGCATATGCTATACTTGTTTTTCATCTTAAAAAATGGGGATTTGACTTCATAGATGCACAAGTTCCAACTAAACATTTAAAAAGCTTAGGAGCAATAGAAATATCACGAGAAATATATTTAAAAAGACTCAATAATTTAAAAGATGAAGATACAGTAGAAAAATGGGAGATAGATCCAAATATATTGAATCTATAACTAAGAAATTTTATCCTGAGAAACTTCTTCCCAAAGTTTAGTTCTTGCCTCAAATAACTTTAATATGGTTAAGAAAAATGCAGTTATTGCAGGTCCTAAGATCATACCCCAAAAACCAAAAGCTGTTAATCCTGCAATAATAGCAAAAAATATAATTAATTCATTAAGTTTTGTATCATCCTCTTTTAAAGCCAATCTATTTATCTCTTTTATAATGAGTGGTTTAACAAAAGTATCAGCAATTACAGAAATAACTATCACAGAATAAAGAGCTATAAAAATAGCATTTGTACTATCACCTATAGAAAATTCATATATCATAAAAGGTAACCACATTAATACCCCACCTACAATAGGTATTAGAGAAGCAAAACCATACATAATACCAAACAATAGTCCATCATATCCCATATAAGATACTGCTACACCAAATAATACACCTTCAAATGTAGCAGTAGCTATAATAGAATAAAAAACAACACTCATTACAGAAGATAATTCACGAGCAAGTAAAGTACTCTCATCAACAGACATTTTAACAACACGTTTTAAAAAAGAAACTATTGTTTCTCCATTGTATTGTGCAAAAAAATAAAAAACTACAACTAAAAAAGCATTTTTTACAAATCCAGCACTAAAAAAACCAACTTTTCCAGTAAGACTTAAAGCAGATGCAGTAATAGACTTAATACTAAAAGCAGAAACTATATCATCTACATAATGTTTCAAAAAATTTAAATATTCTGGTGGTGATTCTAAAAATGTTTTTATATAAATTTCTATATTTTTTAAAGTTTCAGGGGATAAATTATTTAATTTTATCGTAAGTGTTGTTAAAAAATATCCAAGAGGTGCAAAAAATAAAACAGCTAATAAAAGACTAGAAACCATTGCAGCTATCATTTTTGAATGAAATAATTCTTCAAAGTACAATTGAATATTTGCTGTTGAAATAGCAAGCAGTGCAGCTATAGTTATAACCAAAAGAAAAGGTGCATATAAAAGATACATCCAATACAATGAAGTTGCAAATAGTATAGCTATAAAATATTGTGGTTTCATCTAAAATAGTGTCCCATCAGAATTTACATAATCCATATTTAATACATCATAAGTTGCTCTTGTAGCCTTTCTCCCTTTAGCAGTTCTTTCAAGATAACCATTTGCAATAAGATATGGTTCTAATACATCTTCAACAGTTCCTTCATCTTCACTTAATGCTGCCGCTATAGTACTAAGCCCCATAGCCCGTCCATTTGCTGCTACTAAAAGATGTAAAAGTTTTAAATCCATCTCATCAAAACCATAAGAATTTATACCAAGCTCATCTAATGCATATTTTGTAGTTTTATGATTTATACTATTTTCATCTGCAACCTCAGCGAAATCCCTTACACGACGAAGAAGTCTTAATGCTATACGAGGAGTCCCACGACTTCTTTTTGCTATCTCAAGTGATGCTTCATGAATAATCTCTTTTTCAAGTTTTTTTGATGCCTGTTTTATAATCTTTGCCAATTCATCAGAATTATAAAACTGCATTCTAAAACTCATACCAAACCTATCACGAAGTGGGTTTGAAAGCATTCCAGCTCTAGTTGTTGCACCAATAAGAGTAAAACGAGGTAAATCTATCTTTACTGTTTGTGCAGCTGGACCACTACCTATGATTATATCTATCCTGTAATCTTCCATAGATGAGTATAAAATTTCCTCCACTGCAGGAGACAATCTATGAATCTCGTCTATAAAAAGTATATCACCCTCTTCCAAATTTGTAAGAATAGCAGCTAAATCTCCACTTTTTTCTATCATAGGAGCTGCTGTTACTTTTATATTTGTATTCATTTCATTTGCTATAATCAATGCCAATGTAGTCTTTCCAAGTCCAGGTGGACCATAAAACAATACATGATCAAGTGCTTCATCTCTTCTTTTAGAAGCTTCTATAAAAACACCTAGGTTTTTTTTAATCTGTTCTTGACCTATATATTCACTCCATGCGTCAGGTCTAAGTGTTGATTCAGCACTTTCTTCTTGAACATCAAAAGTTTCTATCTCTACCATTCTATCCATTATAGCTACTTTTAAACCTCTTAATATGTATATATTTCACTTGGAAATTTCTTATTTTTAACCTCATTGGCATAATCTCTTACAGCTTCTTTAACCAATGTTGCTCCATCAAGATATTTTTTAACAAACTTTGGTGTAAATTCTTCAAAAAGACCCAACATATCTGAAAAAACAAGAACCTGACCATCAACATCTACACCAGCCCCTATACCTATAACAGGTACACTAACAGAACTTGCCACTTCTGCTGCTACTTCAGATTTTACACCCTCTATAACTATACAAAATGCTCCAGCTTTTTCTATAGCCCTAGCATCTTCTAAAAGCTGTATCTTCTCTTCATCTGTTTTACCTTTTACTCTATAGCCACCCTCACTTCTTACAGACTGAGGAAGTAAACCTATATGCCCACATACAGCAATTCCATTATTTGTAAGATGTTTAACTATATCAGCTTTATCTTTTCCACCTTCTATTTTCACACAATCAGCATCAGTTTCCTGAAAAACTTTTATAGAGTTAGATAAAGCTAACTCCTTAGATATATATGTCCCAAAAGGCATATCGCATATAACAAAACTATCTTTTGCTCCACTGCATACTGCATTTGTATGATATATCATTTGATCCATAGTAGCACTTAAGGTGTCACTCTTTCCAGCGAAACTCATATTTAAACTATCTCCAACAAGTATCATATCTGCACTAGAAGATAATAAGTTAGCAAAAAGTGCATCATACGCAGTTATCATAACAAGAGGTTTATTCCCCTTGGCTTTTTTTATTGCTGAAATTGTCATTTTTTTACTCATTTAAAACTCTTTTTCTATTTAATAAAAGTATTTTAACTAAAAATTGCTATAATTGTGTATATAGGAGATTTATTTTATGGGAATTAGAAGCGACTTAGATGCTAATTTTGACTTTGAGATAGTGGATGAGTTTCTTGACCACTATTCTATGATGATAGATAGCATGGAAGTTATGATTATCGATCTTGCAAAACCAAATATGTACACAAGAAGCGTAAATGAACTTTTTCGTGTGTTTCATAATATAAAATCAGCTTCTGCTTATTTGAAAATACAACCAATGAATAAACTTGCAACATTTGTAGAGGATGAACTAGAACAACTTAGACAAAAAAATCCACCTATCAATGACGAAACCACAACTTGGCTATTAGCCATATCTGATATGTTTTCAACATGGCAAGATGACTTAAAATTGGATAATGAGCTATCTAAAATAAAATATTCTCTACTTAAAATACCTGACTTGGATAAATAAACTTTGAAAAAATTAGTAGCATATATAACTTCTGGATTTCCAGAAAAATCTTTTACGATTGACTTAGCATTGGCGTTAGGGGAGAGTGGCGTAGATACACTTGAACTTGGAGTACCTTTTTCAGACCCTGTAGCAGATGGTCCTCTGATAGAAAAAGCAAATCATAAAGCTTTAGAACTTGGATTTAAATTTCAACACTTGCTTGAAATATCTAAGATTGTTGCACCAAAAGTTGACACACTTTGGATGGGTTATTTTAACAGCTTCTATCAACAAGATATGAATAAACTGCTCCCATTTGCTAAACAACTAGGTATCAATGGACTAATAATCCCAGATGTTCCGCATGAAGAAGCTTTGCTTTATAAAGAACTATTTAATACAAATCAATTAGCAAATATATCTTTTGTAGCACCAACAGATTCGGATGAAAGAATAGCTCAAGTTGTAAAAGATGCTAAAAAATTCATCTATATGGTTGCATACACGGGGATAACAGGTTCTGGAGTTGCTGAAAATTTACAACCATTTTTAGCATCTATAAAAAAGCATACACAAACACCTGTTTATGTTGGTTTTGGCGTAAATGAAAAAACAGCAAAATCAAAAGTTATCGGAGCTGATGGAGTTATAGTTGGTAGTGCTTTTATAGATATACTATTACAAGACTCCATAAATTCTACAAAAAAAATACAAAAATGTTGTGAGCTTGCAAAAATTATCAAATCAGAAATCAACTAAGCTCTTAAAAATATATGAAAGGTTATAAACTACTAAAACAATTTCGTTCTTTTTACTTTAGAAACTATCCTTTAGATATGGAAACTCAGATTTCATATTTTTCCATTTTTGGTGGTCTTGGATGGGATATAGATACTACAAAACATATCAATGAACTTATTTATATACACATTTTAGAAAATTTTGATATCTTAGATAAAAAAATAAAAGAAATAACTCAAAATGATAAAAATTCAAAAAAACTACTACAAGCATTAGCAGTTGGTGATAGAAGAATATTCTCTGCATTTAAAAGAGCTCACTTAAATAATGGGAATGGTGGTGGTGCACTTAATTTTTTAGAAGAAGCTGGTCTATTACAAATAGAATACTCAAGAGAAAAACATCCTAGAGAAAAATTTCCAAATACAAAACTAAAAAGAAAAGATGCAAGACATAGAATTTCACATAAAGTTCTTTTTACTTACCCTTTTATTAGATTTTGGTTTTACTTTATATCACCACATACTAAACTGATAAAAAATAAAGAATATGATAAATTTTTTGAAATTATTGATAAAAAAAGACATAGTTACACAAGTCTTATATTTGAAGAGCTATCTGAAGTACTTTTAAATTATAATCTAAGAGATGCGCAAATAATTAGTTCAGGTAGCTATTGGGACTCAAATTTAGAGATAGATATACTTACTATAACAGATGATTTTAAAATATATATAGGTGAGTGTAAATGGAAAAATCATAAGATAAATAAAAAAGAATTAAATAAATTAAGAGAAAAATGTGAAAAACTAAATCTAGTACCTGATCAAATAATGTTTTTCTCAAAACGTGGATTTTCAAAAGAGTTAAAACAGATAGAAGGAAAACATTTAGCACTTTACAGTTGTGATGACTTTTCAGCATTAGTCAAAAAAAGTTCCAAAGAGGAACTTATATCAAATTTTATCAACTAACTATTCTAAGTGCCTGATAAGCTTCTTGAAGTAACTGAAACTTTTGAGTATAGTGCGCAACCATATGAGGTGCTTCATGAAAAATCTTATCTGGATGATATACTTTTGTAAGTTTTTTATAACTTTTCTTTAAAGCATCCTGACTTGCACCAACAGGGCATTCTAAAACAGTATAAAATTGTTTATTTTCATCTTCTTCCTCTTTAGAAAGATCACCAAAACTAAAATTTGCAAAATCAGAATACAATTTAGACATAAAATGATTATCATAAGTATATTGAATTTGATAATGTAAAATATGACGTTTATTTAAAGCTCTCTCTAGTCTAGCCTTAGCTTTATAATCAGATACATCAACAACTAAAGATATATCTGTACCTCTTTCTATATAAACTTCTAATTGAGAACGCATATAATTCATAACCCAAGAGTTAGGAGTATCTAAAGATATAAGGACTGTATCTTTATCATAAGCGTATAAATGCACTTTAACATTTTCTGCTTCTTCTAACTTATCTAACTCTATCTTTATTGGTTGTGTACCATATCTCAACATACTTCGTAAAAAAAACTCATGATTAAAATCATGTGTTTTAGCATGAAATTGACTAAGTTTACTAAGAAACTCTTCACGAACCTCTACTAATGTTTCATTTCTAAATACCAAAACAGCCTTAGGTAAAAAAAGCATACCTCTAGAGTGATGATTTAAAAACTCCTTCATCCATTGAGTATTCAGTGTATCAAATCCGGTTGTTATAAGAATAAGATTATTGCGTAATACAATGTCCATAATCCATACCTTTTTTGAGAGTATTTTAGACTTAAAAGCAATTATAGTTCCATCTTTTATTTGCAAATGTACCATTATTTATATAAAATACATTCATTACACTTACATAAGGACAATAAAATGATAAAAATTATACTTATAACTTTAATAACACTCCCATTATTATCTCAAGAATATTATTTTTACAAAAATAAAGACGAAAAAGAGTTCCTAACGCCAATAAATCAAATATTTAGGGATAATAAAGAAATATCTTATTATAAAATGAAAAATAATATCATTATTGGCGTTAGCGATAAAATCATCGTAAAAACAGATATAAATTTTAATATAAATGATTTAATAAGTAAGTTTCAACTAAAAATACTTAAAAAATTATCTAAGAATGTATATCTTTTACAAACAAAAGATAAAAGTTTAACTTTAGATACAGCCAATAGACTAAATGAAAATATAAATATAAAATATGCTCATCCAGATTTTATTAAACAAATGATAAGGAGATAAAAGATGAAATATTTTTTTTTAATTCTCACAATATTGTTTTTATCAAATTGTGGCAGTAATTCATCAAATGATAATACAGATACCAATAACACAGAACCAGAAAATCCAATAACAACAAAAGAACCTTACCAATATCAACAATGGTATATAGAACATAACACAACGTTTTTTCAAGAAAACAATATCAATGAAGATGCTCATATACATGGGAGTGATTTTATAAATAAGTATACAGGTAAAGGTATAAAAATAGCAATTATAGATGATGGTCTTGATGTAACACATGAAGATTTAAATGGAGCGATATATAAAACTTATAATGTAGCAAGACATTCAACAGATGTTTCACATACATCTATATATGATTTTCATGGAACAGCTGTTACAGGAATAATAGGTGCAAGGGCAAATAATATAGGGATAAGAGGTATCGCACCTAGGGCAGACATTATTTTTTTAAAATACAGTCAATATGGTAGTGATGCGGAAACTATAGCTATGTTTG
>Ga0256827_10002872_pt1 | contig 11024 bp, 8 predicted proteins | sample CV84metaG_FD_185977 | JGI IMG/M metagenome (GOLD analysis project Ga0256827, IMG submission 185977) | Hydrothermal vent microbial communities from East Pacific Rise, Pacific Ocean - CV84 | ecosystem: Environmental > Aquatic > Marine > Hydrothermal vents | place: Pacific Ocean: East Pacific Rise...
ATTAATTCTGAAGGTATTGTTGAAGTACAGACAGTAAAAGATAACATCACAGACAAAACGGCTTTGGTTTCTGTTATGTGGGCGAATAATGAAACCGGTGCTATCTTCCCTGTTGAAGAGATCGGTGCTATTTGTAAAGAAGCCGGTGTACTTTTCCATACAGATGCTGTACAGGCTATTGGTAAACTCCCGGTCAATGTACAGTCATTTAATGTTGACTATTTAACATTTTCTGCACACAAGTTCCACGGACCTAAAGGTGTTGGCGCACTCTTTATGAAAAAAGGTAAAGAGCTTATGCCTTTGCTTCACGGTGGTTCACAAATGGGTGGTTACCGTTCAGGAACACTCAACGTAGCAGGTATTGTAGGTATGGGTAAAGCCATCGAAGCAGCGGTGGATGCACTTGACTTTGAAATGACTGAAATCAGAGAGTTGAGAGATGATTTTGAAGATGAACTTCTCAAGATCGAAGATACTTTTGTTGTGACACCAAGAAACAAAAGAACCCCAAACACGATCCTCATCTCATTTAGAGGGATCGAAGGTGAATCTATGTTATGGGACTTAAACCGTGCAGGTATTGGTGCCAGTACAGGTTCTGCCTGTGCCTCTGAAGACTTGGAAGCAAACTCTGTTATGGAAGCTATTGGTGCAGCAGAAGACTTGGCACACACTGCCATTCGTTTTTCACTAAGCAGATACACGACTGAAGAAGAGTTAGAATATACAATGAAAGTGGTAAAAACTGCGGTTATTAGACTGAGAGGAATCTCAAGTTCTTACGCCTATGCTCCAGAAGGTCATGAGAGTGGTTTAGACTCTCATCACCATTAAAAAATAATTGAATAAAGTATAAAGGAAATAAAATGGGAATTGATAGTTTAATTGGCGGTACCATCTGGGATGAGTACAGCGATAAAGTAACAGATTTGATGAACAACCCGCAGAATATGGGTGAAATAACTGAAGAGCAGGCAAAAGAGATGGGTGCTAAACTCATTGTTGCTGACTTTGGTGCAGAGTCTTGTGGAGATGCAGTAAGACTTTACTGGGCAGTGGATCCAAAAACAGATGAGATTCTTCTTTCAAAGTTTAAAAGTTTTGGTTGTGGTACAGCCATTGCTTCTTCAGACACTATGGCTGAACTTTGCAAAGGAAAAACAGTAGATGAAGCAGTAAAGATCACAAATATCGATGTTGAACATGCAATGCGTGACAACCCTGACACTCCAGCTGTTCCACCACAAAAAATGCACTGTTCTGTCATGGCATATGATGTCATTAAAAAGGCTGCTGCACAATACAAAGGTGTAGATATGGAGAGTTTTGAAGAGGAAATCATCGTATGTGAATGTGCGCGTGTATCACTCTCTACACTTCAGGAAGTAATCCGCTTAAATGACCTTACAACCGTTGAGCAGATCACAGACTATACCAAAGCGGGTGCTTTCTGTAAATCTTGTATCAGACCTGGAGGGCATGAAGAAAAAGATATTTATCTTGTAGATCTTCTTGAAGAGTATGAAAAAGAAAAAATGGCAAATGCAGCCACACTTGGCAATGAAGGTGGATCAGATGTAGATTTTGCAAAAATGACTATCGTTCAGCGTATCAAAGCGGTAGATAAAGTCGTAGATGATAACATCCGCCAAATGCTTATTATGGACGGTGGAGATATGGAAATTCTTGACATTAAAGAAAATGGTGAGAATATCGATATTTATATCAGATACTTAGGTGCTTGTAACGGGTGTGCCTCTTCAAGTACCGGTACACTCTTTGCGATCGAGAACATTCTCAAAGAAAAACTTGATGGAAACATCAGAGTTTTACCTATTTAATTTTTATTTTTTGGAGAGAGGTTTAATTTAAAAAAGTTCAACCTCTCTCCTCTTGCTACGGATCTTTCATGAACTACTTTTCAAATAATCTAACAATACCTCTTATAATCGCAATAGGGATATATAAAGCCGCTGTAAAAATCAATGGGTGAAACGGACCTAAGCCATATGCACCTGCCTTTGGAAGTCCCATTATATGATCTATCGGATGAGTCGTCCACTCTTTGAAATGCATCCCTATGGCTAAAAATAGAAAAATCCCTATAAATATAGTCAGTTCTTTTTTCATAATGATATCTCCTGTAAAATATGGCACAATCATACCAAAATAAATATAATTCCTATAGGAATATATCTAAAATATATACTTACAACAGATATAATATAATTTCACTATAAAAGGGCAAACAATTATGATAAAAAGAGAACAAATTCAAGAAAAACTCGCACAGGTTATCTATCCAGGCTTTACAAAAAACATTATGGACTTTGGTTTCGTTAAAGAGATCACAGTAAAAAACAATATTATTTCAATCCATTTAGACATTCCTTCTGCAGCAGAGGAAATTGAAGCTCAACTTCGTGAAGAAATTATAAAGAGGGTCTCTTTTTTAGGAGATTTACAAATAGATATTTCTATCACAAAACCTAAGATACCCAGAGAAACAAGTTCCCATGGAAAGAATGTACTGCCAACTATTCAAAACTTTGTAATGGTAAGTTCAGGGAAAGGTGGTGTGGGAAAGTCAACCACTACTGTCAACCTTGCCATTGCACTGGCACAACAGGGTAAAAGAGTAGGTCTTCTGGATGTAGATATTTACGGACCGAATATCCCCAGAATGATGGGCATAGAAGATCAACAGCCAGTATTTCTGGGTCAGACCATTAAGCCGATCCTGGCACACGACATTAAGGTCATGTCCATCGGTCTGCTTATAGAAAGAGGCGCTTCCCTCATCTGGAAAGGTGCCATGGTCACACAGGCTATAGAACAGATGCTTGAAGACATAGAATGGGGCAGTCTGGATGTACTGCTTTTTGATATGCCTCCAGGTACAGGAGATGCCCAGTTAACTCTTGCACAAAGTTTACCTGTGACTGCCGGAGTCTGTGTCACAACACCTCAGAAAGTCGCATTGGACGATACCATTCGCAGTATGGACATGTTTACCCAACTTCATATTCCTATTGCCGGACTTGTTGAAAATATGAGTGGTTTTATCTGTCCAGAAACAGGTAAAGAGTATGATATCTTTGGAAAAGGTACCACACAGCCTTTGGCTGACAATTACAACACTGAAGTTTTAGGAGAAATACCTATCGAGCCTGCCATTAGAGAAGGCGGTGATTCCGGTCTTCCCATTACTGTTCTTGCACCGAACTGTGAAACATCTAAACGTTATCAAGAGATAGCAAATAAGCTCTGGAGTACCGTATTGAAAGTAAATGAGGAAGGTGGAGTAAATAATGAGAAGATACAGCCTACAAAATTCTAAGCTGTATCATAAAAAAGATATACTGCTTTAGTATATCTTATAAGATCAGGAGGGCAAAGCCCTACCTATGCATGATGCTCATCAGCATCAAGGTTAAAGAACTTCGTTCCAAGATAATACAGAGCAATACACAACCCAATACCACCCAATGAGATCATCCATTCAACCGCAGAAGGCGCATAATGAATCCATGTTGGTGCCAATTGATACTCATGTGTTTTGAGCATTTGAAGCGGTTTAAGCTGTGTATCATGGATTAGGTTATATCTCATGAACCCGATCCCTATCATACCTGAAAGAGAAGCATAGAACATTGCTACATGTGAACGTCCCATATCCTTAAGCAGGATCAACAACGGTACAATAATTACCAGGATCACTTCTGTCCAGAATGTCCATGACCCAAGAATGTGATGAGCAACTTCTGCTCTGTCCACTAAACCACCATAAACATCTGTTAACATTTTCCAAGTCATAAAGAATGCAAGGAATGCAAGCAAGAAGATCAGGATCTTACCCAAACTGGTCAACATTGTTTTTACACTCTCCGGGAATTTCAATTTATATCTGAAGCCCATGAAGATGAACGCAATGAAAACACCTGTAATAAATGCTGTCAAAATGAAATACATTGGAAAATAAACCCCGTTCGCTATAGGTCTTGCATTCAGGAATCCAAATACCGCACCCAGGTTGGAGTGTGCTGCAAGACCAATGATAAGACCTGTCAATCCAAAATATTTTGCAAATTTCATATCTCCTTTTAAAAGGAAAACAAATTCAATAATCATAAATGTCAAGTAAAGTCCGTAAAGTGTACCCATCCACCAGATAGCAGAGGTAAGACCGGGAGTCAATACATTGTAAATCACCATCGTTACCGGATGTCCAATCTCAAATAATATGACAGCAAAACCAGATACGATTGTTACAATAGATCCAAAAATAGCTCTTTTTGAGATGAGTTCATAGTCTTTAAACCCAAATACATCACCCAAAGAGCCAATAATACACAACCCTGTTGAAGATACAACAAAGAAAATATATGCCGCAAGAAGAAGTCCCCACGGATGTTCTCTCGTTACATTATAGGCATGGTGTCCATGCATCAAATAAAGCGCCACACCAACAGCAAACATTGCTAAAAGTGCCAATGTCAATACAGTTAATATCATATTTCTAGGTGATTTTTCATACCCAAAAATATCTTTTAATCCTACCTTATTCACAGGAATAGAGGTAACAAATTCTTTAATACTCATTTCATTCTCCTTATGTTAGGTAGTATAATTTAGGTTTTGTTCCAAGATGCGCTTTAAGTGAAAAGTGATCTCTGGTTCTAAGTAATTCAGAGATCTCACTGTTCGGATCATCCAAGTCACCAAATGTTCTTACTTTCGTCGGACACGTATTTTGACATGCTGTCGTCACTTCACCTCTGGCAAGTCTAGTGTCAGAACAGAAATTACATTTATCAACAGTCATTGTTCTGTCATCCACATATCTTGCATCATAAGGACATGCATTCATACAGTATGTACACAAAATACATTTATCAACATCCACTCTTACTACACCATTTTCGTCATAATAGGTTGCGTTGGTAGGACATACCTGCTGACAAGGTGCATTGTCACAATGTTGACACTGAGAAGGTACAAAACCACTACTCGCAATGCTCAATAAAGGGAATTCACCCTCAATCTCTTTTTTACCGACCCAAATTCTATGATGGTCTGCACCCATGAGAATCCCGTTTTCTTCTTTACAGGCACTCTCACATGCTTTACAGTCTATACAATTTTTATAATCTAATGCCATTCCATATCTAGCCATAATTATACCTTTCTCACTTCAACGATTGTCTCATGCATTGCAGCAGCACCAAATACCGGTTCAATAACATCTTCAATAATCATATTGTCTGCACCACCATTATTGTAGGCAAAACTCATCTCTTCAGAACTCACACCAAATCCATGAATAAAGAAAACGGTATCAGGACCGATCTTTTCTGTTGGATATGCTTTGATCCTTACTTTTCCAATTTTACTTGAAACTTCTACCTCATCTGCAAATTTAATACCTTTGCTCTCAGCAATTCTTGTATTTATCCACATATAGTTTTCCGGCATCAAATCTAGAAGTAATGCATTATTCGCAGACCCTGTCTGTGTGAACTGGGCATGTCGTCCTGTAATAAATTTGAATTTACCTTCCGGTATAAGAGTATGTTCCTCATCTTTCCAGACAGGCATTGAAGGTACACCTCTTTTCTCAAGATTAGGGAGTACACACTCTACTTTCCCGGATGGTGTTTTAAATGCTTTCTTAAGTACAGCGATCTCTTTTTCATCCACACAAGTGTCATGGAAAACATTCGATTTAAATTCACCTTCAACCACTGAATAGAATTTTTCATCTTTTGGATACCATTGAAATTTATTGTTAGAGATCTGCTTCCAGAATTTATCGATATTCGGATAATAAACACCCTCTTTAATCAATGTTGCATACCCTTCTTCACCGTGCTTATCAACTACCATGTGTTTATTGATCTCTTCTTGTGAGTGTTGGAAAGCATCTGCAAGATCAAAACCGTCTTCTTTATAGACCGCCTCTTCACCTCTCTCTTTGATCGCATCCTGTACTTCAGAGTCAAATTTCTTAGTGATCTCAAATAACGGCTTGGATACTTTTTCAGCCAACCCTTTCATAATTTCGATGACCGGTTTGGTTTCAAACATAGGATCAATCACTTTTTGTCTTAATGCAATTGACGGTTCTGCTGAACCAAATGATTTAACAGGATCTTCTCTTTCAAGATACGTACACTCCGGAAGTACAACATCTGCCATCATAACTGTATCACTAGGCATTGTATCGATGGTTACTACCAATTCCATTTTTTCAAACAGTTTTCTTGTTTTAGCGATATTTGGAATACTCAGCATAGGATTCTGTTTATACACGAACATCCCTCTGACAGGGTATGGTGCTTTGTCTTCTATAATAGTATTTCTCCACCCGATCCAGGAACCTGAACCACCGACAATAGCTGCAACTTTCTTTTCAATTCTTTCTTGTGCATTGTCATACATAGGTACATTGACATGGTGTTCACCCAACGGTAACTTCTTACCATAAATGATCCCGCCTTTTCTATCAATTCCACCGCCAAGAGCAGAGAATATTGCTTGTGCACGTCTAAGTTGAAAATCTTGTTTGCTCCAGGCAGTTCTTCTTCCCTGATAGTAAATAGATTTTGGAGCATAATGCATAAAGTCTCTTGCAGTCTGTCTAATATCTGCCGCTCTAATACCTGTGATCTTTTCAGCCCATTCAGGAGTATATTTGTTAGAGATAATATGTTCTCTGTATTCATCCCAACCGTTAAAGTTCAATTCAACGAATTTTTTATTGTAACTTTTCTCTTCAATAACAACATACGTCAATGCCAAAACAAAGGCAAGGTCCGTACCGACATTTACCGGTAACCATTTATCAGCATGTGCTGCTGTATTGGTAAATCTAGGATCTACAACAATAAGTTTTGCACCTCTACCCTTGGTTCTCTTAAAAAGATCCATCGTATCTGGAGTAACGATTGCTTCAGCTCTGTTCGCACCTGCCATAATGATATAGTTCGCATGTTCAAGGTCTGCCTGTCCATATCCACCAACAGTCAATGCATAACCAGACATTGTGGTTTGGAGACAGATTGAAGCATGGTTAATGAAGTTCGTTGAACCGAACTTGTCTGCCATGAAGATCTTGTAAGTATGTTCTGCCATACCTTCACCGGCACAGTAACCGATAGTAGAACGGTTGTCTTCTGCATCTTCAACAAGTTCTGCCAAACCTTTAAATTTGTCAGTACCTTTCAAGATCGCTTCATATGCTTCATCCCAAGTAACTCTTTTGAATTTACCTTCACCTTTTTCTCCAACTCTTATCATTGGGTACTTAAGTCTGTCAGGATCATAAAGTGCATTGATCCCTGCATTTCCTCTCGGACAAAGCATATTTCTTGATTTTGGGAACATTGGATTAGGATCTAGTTTTGTTACTACACCCTCTTCAACTCTAGCGATAGCTGCACATTTATTTACACACATTTCACATAATGTGGGAACAAGTACTGCTTTTCCAGTTCCTGTCCTTTGCGTAAATTTAAAGTCGGCAGTCTCTTTTGTATCGTGACCTGCAATAAGATTTGATACACTTATACTCGTGCCACCAATAATACTTAAAGCCACTGAACCCTGAAGAAATTTCCTTCTTGATACTTCAACTTGCATCGATAATTCTCCTATTATAATTATAACTAATAAATAGGAGTATTTATCTCTTATTTATAAGTCTAAGTTATATTTTACTCTTCTTAAACTTAAAGTGACTTAAAATATGTTTATCGACTAAATTCTTATTTATTTTAAGCATAATGCGTTAAAGTATCACCTTATCTACCATTAACTGTAAAGTTATATTCCCTCTGAAACGGTTCTCATTAATCGTATAAACTATATCCACTTTAGAACCTACATCAAATTTTTCTCTGGTTTTAAATTTTACCCCTGGCATAAGGATACCCTCTTGCATAAAAGAGAAACGCAAATGTTCACCCTCTTTACCCATAGTATCTACTTGATAAATTTCTACATCTTTTGAAATAAACTTCGGTATAGGATTACCCTGGCCGTAAGGTCCAAATTTCTTGATAAGGTTTATAAGGGTAAATGAAATCTCTTTAAAGTCTAAAATACCAACAATATCCGGGTCTACCTCTTCATTTTTATACTCTTTTGATCTGTAGATATCTTGAAGTTGTATTTTAAAGGGTTTTAAGCTCTTTTCTTCTAAAGAGAGTCCAATGGCTGCAGCATGCCCACCAAACTTCTCTAAGTGCTCTCTACAGTCATCTACAATAGAAAAAAGGTCACACTCTCCAAAAGATCGACCACTCCCTTTAAATAAACCTTCTTCACTTTTGGTCAACACGATACAGGGTTTTTCAAAAGCACGTGCCACTCTGGCTGCTACAATTCCGATAACACCTTCATGCCATCCTTCCCCTGCAACAACTATTACATCATCAGCTTCTAATGACTGGATCATTGCTTTTTGGGTAATATCCTGCTCAGTTGCTTTTCTTAACATATTGAAGTCAATCAATCTTTCCAATCTTACTCTGGCATCATAAATATTTGTGGAAGCCAAAAAATCTACAGCAAATGAGGCATCTTCCATACGCCCAGCCGCATTTAACAAGGGTGCGAGAAAAAAACCAATATCTTCTGCAGAGATCGTCTCTTTTTGACTATGCTCCTTAAATGCTTTAATCGCCGGTCTTTGACTCTTGTTTAGCATATCAATGCCTTTAAGTACCATCACCCTGTTAATATGCTGAAGCGGCATCATATCTGCAATAATAGCTATGGATACCAATTCCATATAAGCCATCATATTGATCTTTATTTCCAAAGCATTTTTCAAAGAAGCAATCAAATACCAGGCTATCTGTGCTCCGCATACATCACTGTAGGGAAAAGTACATGCTTCTTGTTTCTGGTCGATAATCGCATAGGCTTCAGGAATTTCAGGTGCCAAAAGATGATGATCCGTAATGATCAGTTCAATTCCCTCTTTTTTACAGAGTTGTGCTGCATAAACTGCTGAAATACCGTTATCTACCGTTATTGCTAAATCCGTTCCTTTGATACGGGGAATAATATTTGCAGACAGCCCGTAGCCGTCCTTGAAGCGATTTGGTATGATCCACTCTACCAGATAGTCTATCTCTTCAAAAAAAAGTTTCATAAGAGTGGTCGAAGTGACACCGTCAACATCATAATCACCTATAATAGTTATTTTCTCTCTATTTTTAATGGCTCTGACTATACGCTCTGTTGCTCTGTCCATATCTTTAAAAGTTGAAGGTTGGGGAAGATCTTTTAAAGAGAGAAAACCCTCTTTAAAACGATTTTGTAAAAGTAACTCTAACGCAGGAAGCGTTAATTTTTTGTACATCTATTTACTATGTTTGACAGAAGCATCTACAAATGCCAAAATAGATGGGTTTACATTTTGTAGTCTTGAAGTAAATTCCGGATGGAACTGTACACCAAGGAACCATGGATGGTCTGTAACTTCCACCGCTTCAATAAGTCCATGAGATTCACCGGTAATATCCATACCATTTGCCTCTAAAGCTTCTCTGTATTCAGGGTTCGCCTCATAACGGTGTCTATGTCTTTCAAAGATAATAGGTGCATCATAAGCAGCTCTTAGGTTAGAACCCTCTTTTGTTTCACATTCATACTCACCAAGACGCATCGTTCCTCCCATAGGAGAAGTTTTTGTTCTTACCTGTTTTGAACCTGATGCATCTATAAATTCATCTATAAGATAGATAAGAGGATTTTTCGTTTCACTGTTAAATTCTACAGAATTCGCATCTTCAAGTTTTAGTACATTCCTCGCAAATTCAACCATAGAAAGTTGCATCCCCAGACAAATACCCAAGAAAGGTACTTTCTCTTCTCTTGCATATTGAATAGCCGATATTTTACCTTCAATACCACGTTCACCAAAACCACCTGCAACTAAAATTCCATCACAGTCATTAAGATATTTACTGGCACCATCTTCTTCTATTTTTTCAGAATCTACCCACTTGATATTTACTCTTGTATCTAGATGAGCTCCTGCATGAATAAGTGCTTCAGTAAGTGATTTATAAGACTCTTTAAGATCCAAATATTTTCCTACAAAGGCAATTTTCATCTCATCAGCCGGCATAATAATTTTATGCACCAAATTTGCCCATTCATCCATTTTCGGTTCACAGTTTTCAAGTTCTAATTGTTTGCAAATAGGTGTAAGCATATCCTGACGTAAAAAATGAAGTGGTACCTGATATATTGTAGCAGCATCTTCAGCAACGATCACAGAATCTTCTTCTACATCACAGGAGAAAGCGATTTTACGTTTGATCTCAGCTGTCACAGGTACTTCTGCCCTCAAAACCAACATATGCGGCGCAATACCAATACGTCTTAACTCTTGAACCGAGTGTTGTGTAGGTTTTGTTTTAAGTTCTCCTGCTGCTTTGATATAAGGTAAAAGTGTTACATGTATATTCATTACTTTTGTTTTACCAAATTCATGTTTCATTTGTCGAATAGTTTCAAGAAATGGCAGACCTTCTATATCTCCTGTAGTTCCGCCAAGCTCAACAATAAGAATATCTTTTCCTTCACCTGCTTTTATAATACGTTCTTTGATCTCATTGACAATATGAGGAACAACTTGGATGGTTTTTCCAAGATATTTACCTTTACGTTCATTCTCTATGACTGTCTTATAAACCAATCCTGTCGTAAAGTTATTCTTTTGAGTAAGCGAAGTATCTAAAAAACGTTCATAGTGTCCCAAATCAAGATCCGTTTCAGCACCATCTTTGGTCACAAAAACTTCACCATGTTCCAAAGGTGACATTGTTCCAGGATCTACATTGATATAGGGATCCAGTTTAAGTACACCTACTCTTTGTCCTGTATGTTTAAGTAGCGTTCCTACACTTGCAGCAGTAATACCTTTCCCCAAAGAAGAAAGTACACCACCAGTTACAAAGATATATTTTGTTTTATTTTCACTCATTAAACAGACCTTTTTATTT
>Ga0256827_10002873_pt1 | contig 11023 bp, 10 predicted proteins | sample CV84metaG_FD_185977 | JGI IMG/M metagenome (GOLD analysis project Ga0256827, IMG submission 185977) | Hydrothermal vent microbial communities from East Pacific Rise, Pacific Ocean - CV84 | ecosystem: Environmental > Aquatic > Marine > Hydrothermal vents | place: Pacific Ocean: East Pacific Rise...
TCCTGAGGCTTTGCGGTAATCCGGTGCTACAAAGGTGACGCCAAACCTTTCCCCCAGCATCTCTCCAGCCTGCTTGAGCTGCTTGAGGGATTTTTTGGGTGAAGTGAGTAGCGTGGAGGTATAGGCGTGTTCTCCCAGCTCTGCTGCCTTCTGGGCAGAGACTTCAAATCGACGGTCGAAACAGACAGCACAGCGTGCCCCCTTCTCAGGAGCATGCTCCAGTCCACGTACTGCTTTCAGCCAGTTTTCGACATCATAGGCACCTTCGATCAGCTCGATCCCGAGTAGCCGACAGCTTCGCTTGACATCAAGCAGACGCAGGGTATATTCGCTATAGGGGTGGATGTTGGGGTCATAAAAGAAGCCCACAAGTGTTTCATCAGGGTAGTCTGCCTGAAGTTTCTGGAGAAAGTAGTGACTATCAACCGCACAGCAGATATGGACTAACACAGGTTCTTCCTTTGGGAGAAAGTGCATAGTGCATAGTAAATAGAAAATAGTGTGATTTTCATCCCCACTTCAATCCTGTGAGGAATCCTACGATAGCACTGCCCCCACCGGCAAAGGTGAAACGACCCAATCGTTCCTGCAGAAATACGGCAAAGGTTTTGAATGCACTGGCACCTGCGGTGACGGTACTGTCGAGGTTGCTCTCATTGATGGCTATCACCCCTTTGCTCTCAAGTACAAAGAGTGCTACCACTACAAGCCCCATCAGTACCAGTATCACTTTGAAGCTCTTCTTGAGAAAGTACCCGACAGAGAGCCCGACCAAAAAGCCTGAACCCATCTCAAGATAGGGGAGTTCCAGATTCATGCCATGTAGTTTTTCTTCCATAGGAGCCCCAATTGATATTTTTTCATATTATACACTTTAAATCTAAAACTGCTCTAAAAAGTGATCCAAGGTATAGGCAAGATCCTCATCTAGCTCCAGGTTTTTACGCATCCATTTGAGATACCCCATATCCTCTTGAGCAATTTCTTCTATTTCTCTGCCCTTATATTTGCCAAATTTGAAGGTTTGCATCATCACGGGAGTCTGGGTGAGTGCTACCAGTTTTTCCATCACCTTTGTATCAGGGAATGCCGTTTTGCAGCGTTGCGTCAGACGGCTCAGGAGTAGCTTGAGGATCAGTACGTCGCCTATGGCCTCATGGGCTTTGATGGTGATACCTATCTTCTCTGCTTCTGCCTGCTCCTCTTCGTATAGTTTTAACGCATAGCGAAGGTACTGGAGTCGGTGATAAGGGAGTTCGGGGTAGAGATGTTTGGCGCAGCGCACAGTGTCAATCAGTTGGCACTGGTTGACAAAGCCCTCTTTTTCCACCATACTCAGATCAAAGGAGATATTGTGCGCTATCAGGTAGTTTTCTGGCTGGTTGAGTGTTGTCAGTCTTTTGGCAAAAGCAGTCTCCTGATAAGGGGGCTTGTCTACAATGACCTCTGGTGTGATATGGTGTACCTCCATCGCCTCTACAGAGATTGGATGGCTCGTGCTGCAGAGTTCATCATAGACCTCTACTTCTTTGTTCTGAAAGACCATTGCGCCCAGCTGAATGATGCGATCCTGTTCTTGATTTCCCGTGGTTTCTGTATCGAAGAGTATATAAGTTGCCATAATTTTTCCGTTCTGTTTCTGATATCATACCAAAACTTGTTATTTTGTTGACTTTTTTGTGCTATAATTATTTGTGCGACATAAATTGAAAAAGCCAAACCCATTGTGAAGTGGGGACGGAAAGCCATGGGACTCGAAATATATGCGAGTTTGCCAGGTTACCAGTTGGATACGCAGAAAATACTTCTGCAGACTCTCTTCTTTTCAATAATCTTTGCCTATGTCGTCTTAACTAGCAAGGAAACTATAATGATATTTTATAAAAACGTATTGAAAGTGATGTTTTTTTTAGGCTTCATGATCAATGGTGCAGCAGCCATGGAGATCAAGAATCTTTCACAGGCTGTGGATGTCGCCGGTAAGCAGAGGATGTTTACACAAAGAATGCTGAAAGACTATACCATGACAGGGATGAAGAACCGTTTTGGCAACCCCGGAGAGGATCTGAAAACGATTATGGTGGCATTTGAGGATCATATGCAGTCGTTGCATGATTTTACCAGTGATGAAGCAACCAAAAAGAGTATTGAGATATCACAGAAGCTCTGGACGCCTACCAAAACAATGCTTGGGGCAGAACCCACCAAAGAGAATGCCAGAACACTGCAGGTAAAACTGGAAGAGATGCTCAAGGCTGCGGATAAGACAACCAAACTTTTTGCGAAACTGACAGGTAAAAAATCTGGAGAGATCATCAACATCTCAGGTAGACAGAGGATGCTCTCTCAGCGTATCGCCGGTCTCTATATGATGAAATCCTGGGGGATAGATGATCCTGAATTCAAAGAGAAAATGCATAGTGCAATGAGGCTCTTCAGTGATTCTCATAAGCAACTCAAAGGGTATGAGAAAAACACCTCTGACACTACCGGTCTTTTAAAAAAAGTAGAAAAGAACTTTATGTTTTTTGAGATGATGAGTGATTCACCTACCTTTATTCCTTCGTTATTGTTTAAAAAGTCCATGATGATCCTCAAAGATATGAATACAGCAACAGGACTCTATGCCAAGATAGGTGCAGCAGAGTAGCCTGTGCTACCATTTGGCACTTTTTATAGAAGTTTTGTGTATGATTAGAGATGATTTTTGATGACCTTGATGCCATAACCAATCTTTCTTCCCATAAGTATGCCCATGCTTTGGGTAAAGAAAAGAAAGCAAGAAAAAGCGCCACCTCACATCGCTCCAATATGATGCTCAACCCTCTGGTTCTCAAGCATTTCAACCGGATAGATGAAAGTACTGCGGATGTCATCACACTAAATCTTGAAGATGCCATAGCCCCCTCGCGAAAACAGGAAGCACTCCATAATATCGCACTTTTCCTTTCTCATCTCAAGTCTGCTAATGCCATGATCGTGGTGCGTACCAATCCTCTGGATCAGGGTGGAGTAGAGGAGATCCGGTTTCTCAATGACTTTGGGTTTGATGCCATCAGGCTTTCCAAGGTCAAAAGTCCGTATGAGATCGAGCAGGCACTGGCACTGCTTTCACCGGAGAAAGAGCTACATATCTCTCTGGAAACCAAGGAGGCTTTTGCTGATATCGCCGCACTCAAAATAGATGAGCGCTTTACTACAGCCAATCTTGGGATACTGGACCTGCTGGCTTCGCTGGGGCTTCCCCAGTCGATTGTGCAGGTAGGAAATCCTACAGTTGATTATGTATTGTCAAAATTTTTGATAGATGCCAAAACAGCAGGACTGCATCCTGTCTCCTTCATGTTTCAGGACTATCATGATACAAGTACTTTCCAGGCATGGTGCAGGCATGAGTGTGCTATGGGGTTTGACTCCAAGGCCTGTATGGGCCCCAAACAGGTGGAGATAGCCAATGCAGTATTTGGTACCAGCCCGGAAGAGCTTGTCCGCGCCAAGCATATCAAACAGTCTTTTGAGAGACAGGCGGCAGAGGGCAACCATGGGTTTATGGATGCAGCGTATGGGTTTATTGATGAGCCGATCTATAAGGATGCGCTACGACTACTGAGACTAGGGTAGTTTGATTCTCTTTTTGTCTGTCAGGCACATGGAGAAATGTTTTTCATAGTAGGCAGCTTCATTGGCAAAGAGGACATAGCGGCTCTCTTCTCCTTCATAGCAGATATCTGTACCTTCCAGTGAGATAAAGAGAGGATCCCCCTTTTCTACCTTGGCATAGCCATTATCCTGAAGAGTGGGATGCAGTATAGCCATAATATTGCCCTCTTTGTCTCTTGGGTAATCTATCAATACCACATGATCATAGATCTCTACTTCAGTATAGAATTGAACCTCTCCTCTGTTATGTAGTTCGACAAAGTCAAGCAGTACCTGTATGACTCTCTCTGTCCCAAAAAAGACATCTGCTCTCAAAACACCTTGTGGGATAGGGCCTACTTCTATGGTGATACCATGTGGAGGGATTGAGCTGACAAAAGAGGCATCCTCAGTATCTCCTTTCCAGCGGAAAATATGCAGTTCGGGTATCTGCTCTTTGGCGTAGGCAATGGCTTGCCATGTAAGCGAATCTTCGGTGCTGACACAGATGGAGAGACCCATGTCGGAGGTGGTTGTGTGCAGGTCAATGACTAGATCGACGGCAGTCTCTTCGGCGCCTTTTGGTCCCAGTCTCTGATTGATTACTTTAGAGAGGGTATCCTCATATGTTGTAGTGCTGTAGTCATTCAATGCCTGCAGTGAAAAAGTTCGGTTGAGGTCTTTGTCAACATAACGGGTACACTGTTTGATCGCAGCGACATTGGTATGCATGCAGAGTATCTCAAAACTTTCTCTTTGAATCAGCTCTGGGTGGGAAAGAAATTTTTGTATGAGATAGACTCCTGTGAGCTCATTTCCGTGTGTGCCGCCGGTAAGTGCTACTTTTTTGATACGTTGATCCATGATGGCTCCTTGCGCAGTTTCTGCAAATTATACCCAAAAAGAGCCATAAAGTTACAATTAGGATATTTTTTAGAAACAATTATGGAATTTAAGAGCAAATTTATGGTGATTCCGTGATAATAATTACTGAAAGGTATGTGTATGCGTAAAGAGATCTCTGCATTGCTGGCTGGCTATGAAAGTCAAATCTATAAAGATTTCGAAACACTGGTCAACATCAATAGCTTTTCGTCAAATGAAGCAGGGATAGTACAAATGCAGGATGCCTTGAAAAAGGTTGCTGCCGGTGTAGGGGTTGTACTGGAGAGTGTCTATTCCAGTCAAAAAGCAAGACCCCACCTTCTATATGGGAAAATACAGCAGGAAGATTTCTACGCCATCATGGGCCATTTTGATACCGTACATCCACCAGAGAGTGATTTCACCACAATGTGGGAAGAGGAGGGACTTCTCAGAGGACCTGGTACCAATGATATGAAGAGCGGATTGATCGTGGCGATCTATGTTCTGGCTATCCTGCAAAAACTTTTTCCGGATCAGATACTGCCTATCAAAGCACTGTTTAATTCAGATGAAGAGATAGGCTCATTTGATTCTGAAGAGCTCATCCGGGATATCTTTTCCGGAGCCAAGGCAGGATTTGTCTTTGAGCCAGGCAGGATAGAGGGCCCCAGTGTGGTCACAGCCAGAAAAGGGATACTCAATGCAGAGATCCATATTACTGGCAAGTCGGCTCATTCCGGTGTAGAGCCATGGAACGGGGTGAATGCTATCGTAGAAGCAGCACATGTGATTATCGCACTGGAGAAGCTCAATGATTATGAGTGGGGTATTTCCGTAGGCTGTAACTTGATCAACGGAGGTACGGCCATGAATGTAGTGGCGCCTGACTGTATACTGGGACTTGATATACGATACAGGGAAAGAGATCAAAAAACAGTATTGACCCAAGCCATAGAAGCCATGGTGACCATGCCTACTGATCCAAAGATATCCATGGCATACCATGTGCTACATGACAGACCACCCATGCAAAAGAGTGCCCAATCTGATCTTCTCTATCAAAAGTACAAGTTTGTCTCTGAATCATTGGGTTTAGCTTGTGGGGAGGCAAGTACAGGTGGAGGATCAGATGCCAATACACTCTCAGATATGGGTATTCCGGTGATAGACGGTGTAGGTGGTGTGGGTAACTTCAGCCATACCAAAAAGGAGTATACGATTAAAAGCTCTATCTTTGAGAGGATCGAGATATTCTGCATCTTTATGGCAGAAGAGATAGCCAAGGCTTAGTACAGTGCTAAGATCCAGTGGTGGGTCTTAGTGGTGTCCTGATCAAAAGCATAAAAGGAGAAATAATGAAAAAGATCACACTTGCGTTGACTGCCATGGCAGTCTTGGGTTCGGTGGGGGTTGCCAAGACTCTCAAGGTAGGTTTGGCCTCGGGTGCGTATACCATGGATCCTCAGGCTTTCAATGAGACAGCGACCAACTCGATCCTGTCCAATATCTTTGATCCGCTTGTACGCTTTGATGAGAATATCAAAGTCCATGCGGATCTGGCAGAGTCCTGGACCAATCCTGAACCAAAGGTATGGATACTTAAGCTGCGAAAAGGGGTCAAGTTCCATAATGGAAATGCTTTGACTGCAGATGATGTGCTCTTCTCTTTTGACAGGATCAAGAACTGGAAGAAATCCGGATTCAAAGGCAAGGTCTCCATGATCGAGTCGGTAGAGAAGGTGGATGATTTTACCGTCAAATTCACTACCAAGAAGGCATTTCCTGTCTTTTTGAGAAAACTTACCTATGTCAATATCATGGATAAAGAGACCAACGAAGGCAAAAGTGATGAGTGGATAGGGCTGAACCCCATGGGAACAGGCCCCTACAAGTTTGTACTTTGGAGAAAGGGTGACCAGATCAAACTCAAAGCCAATACAGACTATTGGGCAGGCACATCAACCTATGATGATCTTATCCTTAGAGTACTGTCCAACAATGCTACCAGAACAGCAGCCATTCTCAGCGGTGAAGTAGATATCGTCAACAGAGTGCCGGTGGTGGATGTTGCCAGGGTAAAGAGCAATGACAAGCTCAATTTCTTTATCAAGCCGGGACTCAGACTGATCTACCTGCAGATGGATCAGTTCAGAGACAAGTCTCCGTATGTGAAAACCTCTGATGGAAGAAATCCCTTCATGGATGTACGGGTCAGAAGAGCCATGTATTATGGTATCAATGAGGATGCGATCATCAAGTTCATCATGAAAGGCTTTGCAGCACCGGCATCACAGTTTCATCCGGATGTTGTGGTCGGACATGACCCGGATATCAAAAGGGTCAAGTATGATCCGGCCAAAGCCAAGGCGCTGCTGGCAGAGGCAGGCTACCCCAATGGCTTTGAGGTGACCTTGGATGCACCGAATAACCGCTATATCAATGATGCACAGATCGCACAGGCGATTGCCTCCTCTTTGGCCAAGATTGGTGTCAAGGTCAAAGTCAGTGCCGTCCCCAAATCTTCGTTTTTCCCAAAAACAGCCAAGCAGGAGACCAGTTTCTTCCTTATCGGATGGGCAAGCAGTGATGGAGACGGTAGTTCTATGCTCGATGGCGTCATACACTCCAAAGATGATACCAAAGGCTATGGAAGATATAACAACGGAAAATACACTAATGTCAAAGTGGACAAGCTGATAGAGGAATCTGATGCCAATATGAACCCAGAAGAAAGGGTCAAGCAGATGAAAGAGGCACAGAGGATTGGGATCGTAGAGGATCAGAACATTATTCCTCTGCACTATCAGGTCGATATCTATGCCAGCAGTAAAAATATAAAGTTCACACCAAGAACAGACAGCAAGATCTGGGCGTTCGATATCAAATAAGGTATCACCTCCTTTCCGGAGGTGACCATCTATAGAGGATCATGATGTTTAAATATATACTCAACAGACTCTTTCACTCGGCTATTGTCATGTTTGTCATCAGTTTTGTAGTGTTTTTTATTATGTTTAAAGCGGGGGATCCCGTACAGCTGCTCTTGCCACCGGATGCAACACAGCAGGATGTGATCGAGATGCGGCATGCATTGGGGATCGATCAGTCATTTATAAAACAGTATCAAGCTTTTTTGGTCAATGTATCCAAAGGCAATTTGGGTAATTCATTTGTCTATGGCCAGCCGGCACTGAATGTGGTCTTTGAGCGTCTGCCGGCAACACTGGAGCTCTCTGTAATCGCTATGATCGTCTCTATACTTCTGGGAGTGCCTTTGGGGATCATCGCTTCGATACGACCCAGGGCATGGTACAGCAGAGCTATTATGTTCCTCTCTCTGGCGGGCATCTCTATCCCGGTATTCTGGACAGGGATGGTACTGGTACTCTTCTTCTCTGTGATGACAGGATGGCTGCCCAGCTCTGGCAGGGGGGAGATCTATCTGTTCACCTCTGCTTTTACCTGGGATGGGTTCAAACACCTGATTATGCCTGTACTGACACTCTCCTTTTTTCAGCTGGCATTGATATTGCGGCTGACCAGAACGGGGATGATGGAGGTACTGATGCAGGATTATATCAAACTGGCAGTGGCCAAAGGGGTACCCAGAAAGGTTGTGGTCTATTACCATGCCCTGAAAAACTCCCTCATTCCGTTGATCACTGTGATCGGTATCCAGTTTGGTCAGTTGGTCGCCTTTACGATTGTGACTGAGACGATCTTTGCCTGGCCGGGGACAGGAAAACTGATCATCGACTCTATCCAGAATCTTGACAGACCGATCGTGGTCGCCTATCTGCTGGTGATCTCTTTTATTTTTGTGGCGATCAACTTTATCGTGGATGTGCTCTATACATTCATTGACCCCAGAGTGAGGGTATGATCATGAAATGGTTTAAAAATGAATTGCTGGTAGAGTTCTTTGAGGACAAGATGGCGGTTATCGGTCTGGTGATCTTTGCGCTGCTGGGTATCTTGGCACTGGCACCCTCGATCTTTACCTACCAAAACCCCTATGATCTGACACAGCTCTTTCTGGAAAATAGTTTTCAGGCTCCCAATCCCAATTTTATACTGGGTACCGATGAGCAGGGCAGGGATATCTACTCTGCGATGCTCTACGGGCTGAGGATTTCACTCTATGTGGGGCTTGCCAGTACGATCCTTTCTGTGATTATTGGTTATACACTTGGGCTAATCTCGGGCTACTATGGCGGCTGGGTCGATACGATCATTATGCGTATTGCGGATATTCAGCTCTCTTTTCCTGCGATTTTGATCGCACTGATTATCATGGCACTCTGGGGAGAAGGCGTTGGCAAGATTATTATCGCGATCACAGTTGTGAACTGGGTCTACTATGCCCGGACAGCCAGAGGGGTGGTGCTCTCGGAAAAAGAGAAAGACTATGCCCAGTCGGCTAGAGCATTGGGGATGAGCAATTTCGGTATCATCTTCGGTGAGATCCTGCCCAACACCACAGCACCGATCATCGTCATCGCCACCGTACGGATCGCCAATGCGATCATCCTGGAGGCGACATTGAGCTTTTTGGGGCTGGGGGTACCGATCACAGAGCCCTCTCTGGGCTCACTGATCGCTAACGGTTACCAAGTACTCTTTAGTGGGTACTGGTGGGCATCGGTATTTCCGGGTGTGCTGTTGATGGTACTCATCATCTCTATCAATCTCATCGGTGACCGTATGAGAGACATTATGAATCCGAGGTTGAAACGATAATGGCACTTCTAGAAGTAAATAATCTAAAGACACACTTTTTTACCAGAAGCGGTGTGGTCAAATCAGTAGACGGCATCAGTTTTGCGATAGAAAAGGGAGAGATACTGGGTATTGTGGGAGAGTCAGGTGCAGGCAAATCGATCACTGGTTTCTCTATCCTCAAACTGATCGATGAACCGGGTAAGATCGTAGAAGGTGAGATCCTCTTTGATGGGGTGGATCTGGTGCAGCAGGATGAGAAGCATATGCAGCGTATCCGGGGTAATAAGATCTCCATGATCTTCCAGGATCCCCAAACCTCGCTTAACCCGGTGATCACGATAGGCGAGCAGATGATGGAGGCGATATTGTATCATCATGAGAACGTAAGCCGTAAAGAGGCTTTCGCCTCCTGTGTGGAGATCCTCAAGCTTGTAGGCCTGCCGGCGGCGCATGAACGGATGAAGAGCTACCCTCATCAGCTCTCCGGAGGGATGAAGCAGCGGGTGGTGATCGCCATGGCACTGTTGAACAATCCCAAACTTCTCATCGCAGATGAACCGACCACGGCACTGGATGTGACGATACAGGCGCAGATCCTCTACCTGATGAAAAAGCTGAGCAGGGACTTTGGCTCTTCGCTGATCCTGATCACCCATGATATCGCTGTGGTCTCCCAGCTCTGTGACAAGATTGCAGTGATGTATGCCGGGCGTATCGTAGAGTATGGCAGCAAAGAGGAGATCATCTTTGATCCCAAACATCCCTATACCAAAGGGCTGATCGAGTGTCTGCCCAAACTCAATGATGACAAAGAGCGGCTCTACCAGATACCCGGTATCATGCCCACACTGCTTAATCTGCCGCAAGGATGTTATTTCAAAGACCGCTGCGAGCTGGCTGACAGTGAGTGTGATGTCTATCCTGAGGAGCAGCAACTTGGGGAGAGGAGGGTGTTTTGCCACAAAGTGAAGTGAAGCTACTGGAAGTCAAGGAGATAGAGAAGATCTTCTCTGTCAAGGTCGGTACCTTTGAAAAAAAGGATCTGCATGCCCTCAACAGGGTCAATTTTGATATCTATAAAGGACAAACCCTCTCTCTGGTGGGAGAGAGTGGCTGTGGCAAGACCACAGTAGGCAAGGTGATCCTGGGACTCTATCAGGCGACCAGAGGAGAGGTACTCTTCCACGGCAAAGATATCGCTAAACTGACACCCCATCAGAGGGGGGATATCCAAAAAGATATCCAAATGATCTTTCAGGATCCCTACTCCTCGCTCAATCCGCGTAAAAAGGTCAAGACCATCCTCGAGCAGCCACTGAAGATCCATACCGATATGGACAAAAAGCAGCGGATGGAGACGATCTATGAGATCTGTGATGATGTGGGGATCGACTACAGCTATTTGGAGCGCTACCCGCATCAGTTCTCAGGCGGGCAGCGGCAGCGTATCGCCATTGCAAGAGCCATCATCCTGCGCCCGGAGCTCGTCCTAGCCGATGAGCCTATCTCTGCGCTAGATGTCTCGATCCAAGCCCAGATCCTCAACCTCATGATGGATCTCAAGGACAAATACAACCTCACCACGCTCTTCATCACGCATGATATCTCTGTGGTCAAGCATATCAGTGACTATGTAGCAGTCATGTACCTAGGAGAGATCGTAGAGTATGCCAGCAAAAAAGAGCTCTTCGCCCAACCCAAACACCCCTACACCAAGATGCTCTTCTCCACTGTGCCTGACATCCATACCCCACTAGCCACGGATAGCGTCCTCAAAACAGGAGAGATCCAAAGT
>Ga0256827_10002874_pt1 | contig 11018 bp, 12 predicted proteins | sample CV84metaG_FD_185977 | JGI IMG/M metagenome (GOLD analysis project Ga0256827, IMG submission 185977) | Hydrothermal vent microbial communities from East Pacific Rise, Pacific Ocean - CV84 | ecosystem: Environmental > Aquatic > Marine > Hydrothermal vents | place: Pacific Ocean: East Pacific Rise...
ATAATGGTGTGAGTATAGAAAAACTAGCTATTTAAAAACTCTGCAATTTTTGATGTAGGACGTCCAATAATTGCCTTATCATCTTTGATAAGAATAGGACGTTCTATAAGTTTAGAGTGTTTAGCCATCGCTTGGATAAGTTTAGTATCGCTCTGCTCATCTTTAAGATTTAACTCTTTATAAATATCCTCTTTTGTTCGCATCATCTCTCTTGGAGATAACTCTAAGAGCTTTAAAATACCTTCTATCTCTTGGATAGTTGGGTGTGTATCTAAATATTTTATAACTTCAACTTCACAGTTATTCTCCTCTAAAATACTCATCGCTTCACGAGATTTTGAACATCTTGGGTTATGCCAAATTTTAATTCTCTTCATATTATTCCTTTTCATTTTTCATTATTATTGTGCTTTTTCATTTAAGTTTTGCTATACTAGTAAGTTGTTAAAAAAAATAAAGGAAAACTAAAGAATGCTTCAACAAATCTCTATTAAAATAAAATTAATGTTACAAACTTTTCTTCCTACTGCTGTTATTGTAACCTTAGTTTTTATTCTCATAAATAATTTATATTTAAAAGTAAATACATTAGAAGACATAGAAAAAACATCTCAATTATTATACTCAATATCTTCTCTTCTTCATGAAACTCAAAAAGAGAGAGGTATGAGTTCTGTTTACTCTGGAAGCAAAGGTAAAAATTTTCAATATGAACTATCAAAACAGAAAACAGAAACAGATAAAAAGATACAAAATTTTAAAAATGCTATCTCTACACTTAAAATAGATAAAATCGATGAAAAAATTTTTAAAGCTGTTTCAAGAGCATTAAATATTATCTCTCAAATAAACTCTATTCGTTCAGAGGTTTTATCTTTAAAGATGAAAACAGAAGATGTCATATTTTATTATTCTGATCTTAATGCTAAGCTTTTAAATGTTATTGTAAAAATATCAAACTTTTCTTCTTCTCCAGATATAACAAAACAGATTATTGCATACTATAACTTTTTAATGGCAAAAGAACGAGCAGGAATAGAGAGAGCTATCGGAACAAATATAGTAGCAACAGATTATTTTTATAACAATTCAAGAGAACAATTTAGTCAAGTTGTATCTGCACAAAAATCATTTATGTATAATTTTCGTGAATATAGTTCAAAAGAAGCACAACAATTTTATAGAAAAACTATGGATAATGTTTCAGTAAGAGATGTCCAAAAGATGAGAGATACTATTTTAAGTGCAGATTCAATTGGTGGTTTTGGTGTAAATCCTACATATTGGTTTGATACTATCTCAAAAAAACTTGTACTTTTAAAACAAACTGAGAATTTTATTATTAAGTCACTTCGAATTAGTGATGATAAGATGGCTCAAAATATCTCCTTAGCAATAGCTATAACAAATTTAATCCATGAAACACAAAAAGAGAGAGGTGCTAGTGCTGGATATTTAGGAAGTAAAGGGAAAAAATTTACAAAACGTTTACCTGCACAAAGAGTTTTAACTGATAAAAAATTAAAAATATTAAGAAAACTTTTAAGAAAAATTGGAACAGATAGTTTAAATAATGATGCAAGACAATATCTATTAAGTGGATTAGAACAACTCAATGATCTTTCAAAAATTAGACATAACGCAACAAATTTAAAAATGGGTGCAGCAAAAATAATAAGTTATTATACAAAAATAAATACCATGTTTTTAAATATGATAGCTTCCATCTCCAGAGATGCTACAACAGCTAATGAAGCGAGAGATCTACTTGCATGGTATAACTTCATTATGAGTAAAGAGCGTGCAGGGATTGAAAGAGCTGTTATGTCTAACTCTTTTGCTAGAAATAAATTTTTACCAGGTATGCAATCGAAATTTACAAGACTTGTTACAGAACAAAATAGCTACCTTGTAAGTTTTGAAAAAGCTGGAAGTAAAAAAATGATTAAATTCTATCAAAACAAAGTAAGAGGTAAAGATATAGATGAAGTAAATAGAATGAGACAAATCGCCTTTAATAGTAAAAATATAGGTGGATTTGCTATCGATTTTAATAGATGGTTCAATACTTGTACTTCAAAAATAGATCTTTTACAAAAAGTAGATAATTATCTTGCAAAAAAACTAAATAGTTGTATAAAATCTCAAATTGATGAGATGTATAGTTCACTTTACACAACATTAATAGTAACTCTTTTAGCACTTCTATTTATCTTAATATTTTCAAAAGTAATTGCTGATGATATAGTTGATTCTATTGCTGAATTTCAAACTGGATTATTAAAGTTTTTCAAATATATCAATAGAGAAACATCAACAGTAAATCTTTTAAATGATAAATCTAATGATGAATTAGGTTTAATGGCAACAGTTATTAATAAAAATATTAATAAAACAAAAGAGCAAATAAAAGAGGATGAACAATTTTTAGAAGATACACAAGCTGTTATGAATAGAATTGCGAATGGTTGGCTTTCAGCACAAATAGAAGCACCAACAAATAATCCAAATATGAAATTATTAAAAACAACTGTAAATAATTCTCTTTCTACACTTAAAAATAAGTTTTTTATCTTAGATAATATACTATCCCAATACTCAAAATATGATTATACTCAAAAAGTTATCATACAGGATGTTGATGAAGGTGGAGTTTTTGAAAAATTAATTCAAGAGATTAATAAACTAAGAGATGCTATTGTAAATATGTTGGAAAATTCACTAGAATCTTCACAAGATCTATCACACAAAGCAGACTTTTTACATGCTCAAATGAAAGAGTTAAATAATGCCACTCTACAACAGGTAACAATGCTCAAAGAAACAGCTGATACTATGCACTGTATAGATCAATCAAGTGAAAAAACATCTGAAAAAACAAAAGATGTTGTCAATCAATCTAATGATATTAAATCTGTTATCTCTATTATCTCTGAAATTGCTGAACAAACAAATCTATTAGCACTCAATGCTGCTATTGAAGCTGCTCGTGCAGGAACACATGGTCGTGGTTTTGCTGTTGTTGCTGATGAAGTTCGAAAATTAGCAGAAAGAACTCAAAAATCTTTAGCTGAGATAGATGTTAATATAAATATATTAACTCAATCTATCACAGATATTGGAGGTTCTATCGATCAACAATCAACAGATGTATCTGACATAAATAAAACTATCTCTCAAATAGATAGCTTTACACAAGATAATGCACAAACTGTTAAAACAATAGATAGTGTTACCGCAGATGTTAAAGAGATGGCTTCTAATATCTCTTTAACTGTTCAAAAAAATAAATTTTAATTTAAAAATTGAGGAAATTTTGAAATAAATTTTCTTAATTTAGGCTCTATTATCACTTGACAATATCCTTGTGATAAATTTAAATTATAATAATTTTGATGATAATCTTCAGCAGGATATAGATCTCCAAGTTGTGTAACTTCTGTCACAATATTATCATTAAAATTTCTTTGAATTTTTCCTATAAAATCTTCTATAAAACTCTTTTCCTCTTCATTATTATAATAAATTACTGAACGGTACTGTGTTCCTTTATCTGCTCCCTGTGCATTTAAAGTAGTAGGGTCATGAATAGCAAAAAATATATCTAATAAATTTTCTAAAGATATTAATTCTGCATCATATTTTATATCTATCACCTCTGCATGATTTGTAGTTCCTGTACAAATATTTTCATATGTTGGATATGCTCTTTTTCCTCCGGTATAAGCACTTACAACACTTTGAACACCTTTCACTTTTCTAAATACAGCTTCTATACACCAAAAACATCCACCACCCAATACTAATCTTTTTATATTCATTGTTTTTATATCCTATTTCAAATAATCTATTGAGCAAAATTATACTATAATTGATTTCATAAAGATTGAGGATTTAAAAATGAAATATATTTTAATTAACATCATAGTATTTAGTTATCTATTAGAAGCATCTCAAGCATTTCTCTATATACAACCTATCTCCATAGAATATACAGATATAGATAATAAAAAAATAGCTCCAAAAATTATAGAGAAAAATAATACTCAAGATATAGAAGATGATAATATTCAACAGATGTGGGCAAATCCAACAGATGAACCTTTTCAAGAGAATGATGATTTAACTACTCAAACTGAAGAACAGAAAGAGACAAATCATATTGTATGTAATGAATCACCTACAAATTTTACAATTGATAAATATGGTTGTCCTCAAGAGTATCTTTTAAAAACAAAATTTAAAAATAAAAGCTTTACTATCGTCCATGGAATGAAACAGGAATTACAAGAGTTTGCCAAATTTTTAAAAAAACATAACTCTTATCAAGTACTTATTTATAGCTATACAGATAGTATTGGAACTGAAGCTGAAAATAGATCTTTAACACAAAAACGTGCTGAAACTATTACAAAAATTTTAATAGATTTAGGAGTAAGTTCCACGAAATTAACAGCTATTGGTAAAGGAGAACAAGATCCTTTAGAAAGCAATGTATATAAAAAAGGGAGAGACAAAAACAATCGTGTAGAGATAGAACTGATATATTAAATCGGTTCTGTTCTTGTTGTAATATCTATACCCTTCTCTTTTAAAAGATACCCTATTTCAACTATTCTATCTTTATATTTTTCAGTATCTAAAAAACCTTGATAACTATCTACTTCACCATTTGCAACTTTTTGAGCTACATTTTCTATTGTCATTAATAATTCATCAAGTTCACTCTCTAACTCTTCAACTGTATTATTTAAATTATTCATAAATATTTTACCTTTATATAAAATTCTATCTATTACAGATAGTGGAAAATTCACAAAATAAACAATTTTTTAAATCTTCAGATTTTTTAAAATTTATCTCTTCAATATTTAAAAGATCTTTTATATTCGATTCTAAAATTGATAATTTTTCTTGAAGTAAAACCTCTGGCACTATTTTAGATTCTTTTAAATCATAATAACCACATCCAACAACATTACCTAAACCACTAGCTAAGAGATAATAAAACTCTAATTGAAAATCTGTTGCATCTTGTACATTTTTCGATGTATACAGTGGATATGAACCTGTTTTATAATCAAGAACCTCTATCTCATTTACTTTTTTATCTATTCTATCTATCTGTCCAATAAGTGTTATTCCAGCAAATTCTACACTAAAGTTCTGTTCACAAAATGCTACTTCCCACCCTTTTGAAAATCTTTTGATATCATTCTTACAAAATTTATCCATCCGTTTTTTTTGCATACTCATTAAATACTTTTCTAACTCACTCTCTCCAGATGCTTTATTTAACTCTTTTTCTAGATCTCTTTGAAGTTGCTCTATATCATTATATGTTCTTTTTTTAGTATATAACTCTTTTAAAGCAGTATGTATATCTATTCCAACTGCCCATTCCTGTGGCATATCTCTTGGAATTTCATGTGATTTAATTTTTTGAACATATTTATGATAAAACTTTCTTTTACAACTTAAAAAAGTTTTCAATTTTGTAGCTGAAAGATTTTGATTTTTAAAACTATACTCAAGAATAATATCTTCATCATCCCTAGCTTCAAACTCTTTTTTTTCAAAAAGAATGTCTGCATAATCTTGTTCTAAATAGATATTTTTTTCATAAATTCCCAACTGTTTTAAAAATTTTGATGGAGAACTTTCACTTGATTTTACATAAGAGATAGAAACAGCATCTGTTCTGTTTATAAGCATCTCATAATAGTGTCGTTGAAGATTTTCTCTATCAATCATAGTTGGCAGTTTAGCAATCTCCCTTATTTTAGTGTTTAAAAACATATCTTTATCACTTTTTTTAGGAACATTTGTATCATTAAAATCAACAATAATAATTGCATCAAAATCTACTGAACGAGTTTCAAGAAGTCCCATTACTGTTATTTTTCCACCTCTAACATCGTCTATTGTTCTAGTAGATAAACGCTGTAAAAAAACAGATAAAAGAGATTTTACACTCATCTCACTCATAATAGGTAAAATAGTTTTAAAACTATATATCTCCTCTTCAAATATTTTCAACTCTCTTTTATTTGTAAAATGTTGCATATAATCATTTAAAAAAGATATAAAATCAACTTCATTAGCAATTTTTTTATAGATAGGAAAAAGCTCTTTATAAACAAGATCTGCACCTCTATTTTCCAATCTTGCACTATTCTCTTGAGAATATTGTTCTAAAAATTTATATGTTGCTTCTAATCTTTTATAGATCTCTGTTTCTACAAAAGATTCACCCATAGCAAAGTTGAAATTTGATTTTTCATCAAAACTTTTTATAATAGGTGCTATCTTCTCATCTGGAACAATGATAGCTATTTTATTTGGATTAAAACCTAAATTAATATATTCAAAAATTTTCTGCTTTATAAATGCAATTTGTAAAAGTGATTCACTAAATGATTCACAGTGAACATCTCTATTTTTAATAATTATCTCTTGTTTTATTATCTCTTTAGAATTTAAAGAGATAAGATAATGATAGTTTTTTTCTAACTCTATTCCTATCTCATTAAATTTCTTTTGCATCTTAATATTAAAGAAAGAGGTATCAAATACAATATTTACTTTCGCATATTTAGAACATTCAAAAAGAAGTTCAAATTCAAAATTTGTAAGATGACCATCTATATGAATCTCTATATTATTATGAGTAGAAGCATACTCTTTATTAAATTGATAGAGTTTAGGTAAAAATATTTTATCTAAAATTTTTTTATCATAACAAAGTTTTTCATATCTTTTATAAAGTTCTTGAAGAATAGTTATATGTTCCTCATATTCAGCATAAAGATCAGAAATATCAAGTTTAGCTATATCAAAAAGTTCAGCACTCAACTCTTCGAAAAATTTAAAAATATAGGATGAATTTTTTGTAAATGTAAAAAAGTTTCTTTCAATCTGAAGAGCTGAAAACTGTTTAAAATTTGAAGCTTCTAAAAGTAATAAAATCCTAGTATCATTATCAACAAGTGTAAAATCTTTTACAAAGGTGAGTTTAGAGATAAAATCACTCATAGTTAAATAATTGGGGAGAAAAAGAGTATTTTCTTGAAGTTGTAGTTGCCTGTGCCTAATGGCACGAGCAGATGGTAAAATTATAGTTTTATCTTCCATCTATTAATATTCTGTAAACTCTTTTTTTCGAGTATCTGTTTTAATATTATAAAATCTATGTAAACCATTAATTTTGATTCTTGACATAATATTCCAACGACCTTCTAAAGGTAATTTTACATCTGTAAATGTATATATCCCATCTTTAATTGTAGGATTTACTACCTCTTGATCACTATTATGATCATTTGGTCTTGTAATAATCAGTTTAATATCTGCATTATTCACAGGATTATTATCTATATCAGTTACTTTATACTGTATAGCTCCATCCATTTTTAAAGTTTTATTAAGATATTCTATCTTATACTTTTTATCAAATGCGATACGTGCTTTAATAATATCGTTAGCTTCAAAATCTGCTTTTTGATAACCCATCATATATATATCACTTAAAGCTACTGGTGCTTTAACCGACACTACAATAGTCACAATAGCCCCAATAAAAACCAAAGCTATCGATAAACTAATCGCATAAGGCCATACTTTACCATTTTTTAAAAAATTCATCTTTTTTCCTTTCTATAAGAAAATTTTCTTCTAATATAAGTAATTATACTAATAATAATAATACCATAAAAAATTACTTTAACAACTGTTATAGTAATTTTATTTACATTACCAACAGCATTTTTTAAAACAACATTTTTTGTTTGAGCTATCTGTTCTGCAATATCTGCATATCCATTAAACATAGAAGCAGAATATTTACCTAAAAGCTCACCCTGTTTTGCTTTTCCAGCAAGTAAAGGAATAATTGTTCCCCCATAATTTGTAGCTGTTTCTACAAAGGAGTCTAAACTATTACTATAAAATATAGCCATTATCATCGCTTGAATAGGTGATGCAACAGGGCTTAGTACCTGCTTTTTATTAAAATATTCATATAAAGATCTATCACTAGCTAAAATATCCACTTTTGAATCCAATTCTGCAAAAGTTAGTAATATTGTTGGTTCATGAAAATTTTTCATTAACTCTTTTTCAAATTCAACAATAGTTTCATTATTAGGTAGTTTTTTAATCATTACAAGACGTAATGCTATACCAGTTTTTTCATATAATTCACGACCTAATTTATCTATATCTTTCGTAAATTTAGGATTTGAGATTACATCATCTTTATATAAATATTCTGCAAGTAGGTTTGATTGGAAGTAGCTTAAGATAAGGAGGGCTAAAAGCCCTCTATTAAAAAATTTCAATGAAATTTTCCTAACCAATATAAAGGTGATTTGAACTAACCACAGCAAAAAGTGTGTAAGCGGCCATAACAACTAGACCCCATCCGATTATTTTATCCATAATTAACTCCCCTCTACTTTACATCAACTAAGTGTTTAATATTATCTTTACTACGCATCTGTATTGATGATTCATCTTTAATATCATAAAAGTTAGTTGCATTATTATGTTGTACATTTATAGCACCAATTGTTAAACCAACTAAGATACTTAAAAGTAAACCAGTTGCAATTAACATACCAGTAATACCACTTAGAGAAAATAGACTTCTATCTTCATTATTCATATCTAACTCCTTATTCAGCGCTTAAACTAGTGATATATGCACCAACAGCTTCTTTTTGCTTAGCATTTAATCTATCAAATGCTGGCATTCTACCAATAGCACCTTTTTTACCATGATTTAATACATTAGTAACCAGTGTTGGAGTGAATTCAGCAATATTTGGAGCTGTATACTCAATACCTTTACCATCTGCACCGTGACACATAGCACATGTACCAGCAAATACGTTAGCACCTTTTCCTTGACCTTTTAAACCACCAGCAACATATTTAGCTACTTCATCTATCTCTTCATCAGTGATAGGAGCATAATTATTGTTAGCATTCATAAGACCATTACGATCAGGCATAGGCATTTCAGAACCTAAAAGGTGATTATTCGAACCATTACGAATAACATTTTTGATAGTTTTTTCTTGAAGTCTAACATTTAAATCAGCAGCTTTACCATCTATACCATCAGCACTAATACCATGACATACTTTACATTCTGCTAAGAAAACTGACTCACCCATTTCAACAAGTCTATCACCTTTTATATCACCATACTGCTCATTATATTTAGCATTATGAACAGCAACATCTTCATTATATTCACCAATTTGTGAATATGAGTTTACAGGATAACCAAATACCCAGTACCACATACCCCAAATCATAGTTCCTATATAAATAATTCCCCAACCCGTTGGAATCGGATTTTTATATTCACCAATATCATCCCATGACTCATCTGCTAACTCACCAGTTGCAGTATCTGTTTGCATTTGACGAACATATTTAATTACAACAAATACTGTAACTATTACAAGAACGATTGCAGCTGCAAATGTAAGTTTATTGACGATATCACCATTTAAACCACCCTCACTTGTTCCAACAGATAAAACCGTTGCTCCAAGCATAACAGCAGTAATGATAATTCCCCAAAGATAAAGCTTATTCATATATCTCTCCTATTTCTCTTTATCGTCTAATTTTGATATAGGTGCTACGGGAGTAGCTCCTACATCATCATTTAGTGCTATATTGCTATACTGCTCATAATCCACACCATCAGCATCTTTTCTATTTTTATAGAGATGATATATATAACCATATAATACTAAAGTCATAGAGACTGTTAATGCGACCATACCATAAGCTTGTAATTCTGCAATATTCACTATTTAATCCTTATTTATTTAAGACTATTCATATATGCAATAAGAGCTACGATTTCAGGAATTTCCCCTCGAGCTACTGCATCTTTAATATCTTGATCTTTCATATCTGCAACTATCAGTTTTGCTTCTTCTAATGCCAATGCTTTAGCTTCAGTAAGATTTGCACCCATTTTTACAGTTTTAGTTGACCCATCTTTCATCGGTACTGCTTTATTATAAGGAACAGCAAAAAATTGACTTACAGTTAACTGTTCAGCATAAGTAGTTTCAATATCAGCTAAATTTTTATACAACCAAGTATATTTAGGCATAATAGAACCTGGAACGATAGCAGCTGGATCTTTCATATGATTTTCATGCCAGTCTGTCGTACGGTAATTACCTACACGATGTAAATCTGGACCAGTACGTTTTGAACCCCATAGGAATGGACGATCATAAGCATACTCACCACTTAAAGAATAATGACCATAACGATCAGTCTCTGATTTAAATGGACGAATAAGTTGTGAATGACAAGCATTACAACTATTTTTAATATAAACTTGACGACCCGCTAACTCTAAAGTAGAGTACGGAGTAGTTCCTATTACAGGACGAGAAGCTTGAGCAAAGTTTGGAACGATTTCGATTAAACCAGCAAAAGCTATTGCTGCAAATGTCGCTACCGCAAAAAAGAACGGATTTTTTTCTAACCAATGAAACATAATATTATCCTCCCTTTCTTAAGCGCCCATAGGCGATGCGTTAGCTGGTTCTTTTTCTAAAGCTTTTCCAGCAGTCATAGTTTTATAAATATTATAAGTAAACATTAAGAAACCTGTTAAGTATAATAATCCACCTGTACCACGAATAGCATAATAAGGATGAAGAACAGTAACAGTATCAATAAATGAATAAGCTAAGTTACCAAATTCATCATGTGCTCTCCACATCATACCTTGAGTAATACCAGCAATCCACATACTTGTAAAGTATAAAACAACACCTAATGTTTGAATCCAAAATTGTGAAGCCATAAGTTTTTTAGAGTAGATTTCACGTTTAAATACACGTGGAGCCATATGGTAAAGTGCAGCCATAATCATAAATCCAACCCAACCAAGAACACCATCGTGAACATGACCAACAATCCAGTCAGTAAAGTGAGCAATAGCATTAACAGATTTGATAGCTTGAATAGGACCC
>Ga0256827_10002875_pt1 | contig 11015 bp, 7 predicted proteins | sample CV84metaG_FD_185977 | JGI IMG/M metagenome (GOLD analysis project Ga0256827, IMG submission 185977) | Hydrothermal vent microbial communities from East Pacific Rise, Pacific Ocean - CV84 | ecosystem: Environmental > Aquatic > Marine > Hydrothermal vents | place: Pacific Ocean: East Pacific Rise...
TAAAGCCATCTATGACAATGAAGTGGTCAAAAAAATCTTTATTACAGGGTCAAACTCCTCTTTGCTTGATGGTGAGTATGCTACCCTTTTAAGTGGTCGGTACATTCAAGACAGAGTCACAGCTCCTTCTTTTTCGGAGATACTCAATATAAGAGGTATTAAAAGTCGCTTTGAACTGATAGATAGAAAAGTCGAAGCTCTAAAAATAGTTGATGAGATGATGATGTTTGGTTCATTTTTTGAAGTACTCCAAGAGCCTAGCCATAAACGAGAAATTATTTTGAGTTATTATGAGACCATTATTTTTAAAGATTGCATCGCCAACAACAACCTAAGAGATGCCAAAACTTTTAAAGAGGTGGTCAATTTCTTGGTTTCTAACTCAGGAAACCTCTACTCATATAACTCTCTCTCAAAAGCTTTAGGGGTCAATGACAACAGCATTAAAGAGTACATTCGTGTGGTTGAAGATGCCTATATGGCACAAGAGATTAAGCAATACTCCTACTCCCTCAAAGAGCAAGTGAAAAGCAAGAAAAAACTCTATATTAATGACAATGGTATTTTGGCTCAAACTGCTTTTAAATTTTCTAAAGATTATGGTAAAAACTTTGAAAATTTGGTCTATACCGAACTCATAAAAGGTGGATATGAGATATATTTTCACAACAAAGATTTTGAGTGTGACTTTATTGTCAAAAAAGAGGAAAAATTGGTTGCTATACAAGTTTGCTATGAGTTGACTAGAGAAAATAGAGAACGAGAACGTAGTGCTCTGCTCAAACTAAAACTGAATCTTGATGAAAAAATTCTTTTGACCTATAATCAAAATGAGACAGAGAGTGAGAGCATAAAAACTGTTGCTTTTTGGGACTACTTCTCTTAAAAAATGCTACAATCTCAAAAACAAAAACCAAGGAACTCCATGCACGGCTACGTCATACACTTTAACGATGAAAAAGGTTACGGATTTATAAAAACGGATGAACATGAAGAGAACATATTTGTGCATAAATCTGCTCTGACCAATGCTCAGACACTTGAACAAGGACAAGAGGTTAAGTTTGCTGTGAAACAGACCAAGAAAGGACTCTCGGCTACTCATGTGGTGGCAGGGACTAAACAGCGTTCTCCCTATTTTATTTTTGGCTTGGTATCGTTTATAATAACGGTTGCTGTCTTTGCTTTGGCGTACCTCTACCAACACCTCAACCCACTTGTTAGCTACCTTATTGCCATTAACACAGCTACCTTTTTACTCTATGGTTATGACAAGCTCATCGCAGGTGGAGAAGCACTTCGGGTTCCTGAGTGGAACCTACATGCTTTAGCCATACTCGGTGGGTCACCTGCTGGGTTGTCGGCTCAGAAGTTTTTTCACCATAAGACCATAAAAGGGTCGTTTCAGTTGGTCTATTGGGCGATTGTTATAGTTCAAGTTGGCTTACTGATGTGGCTTAAAAAGTAAGCCTACTTCATGGGGATTAAGCGTCGAACTTTTTTCACCTCTTTAAGGTCGATGGTGGCTTCTATAAGCTCTTTGTTGTCATCCATGATGACATCACACCACGGGGAGATAATGGCTGAACTTTTTGCCATGTCGTCGTTGGCAGAGTTACAGACGCAGACGAAAGATTGGTTCATGGTGGCTAAGGCTTGTGATAGAACCTCTAAGTGTTTTTTTCTAGGTTTTCCCCACATGGCTGGAACCAAGATCATGTCAACACCTTCTATCTGCTTCCATAGCTCTTTAAAACGTAACTCAAAACAGATAAGCAGTGCGTAAGATATACCATTGATTTCAAAAGAAACTATATCTTTTTGCTCTCCTGCTTGGAAGTATTTATGCTCATTCCCTATCTTAAAAAGTTTGTATTTGTTTTGTGTGTAAACAACCTTATGGTCATGTATAACAAGGGCTTGGTTGACAATGTTGTCACCCTCTTTTTTTATAACAGTAAAGACCAATATTTGGGTACTTATAAGGGGGAGTATTTGCTCCATAGCCTTTTCATAAAAAGCTATGACTTCATCAAAGTTATCATAGTCGTAAGCTGTCAAGTAAACCTCTGGAGCCATGATTAGCTCCTTGTCTTGCTGGGCTTTTATCTGCGTTAAAAGCCTCTTGAGGTTCTCATCATAATTAGGTGTTGACTCTAACTGAAGAAGAGCAATTTTATACTCTTTTTTACTTAGCTTTGACATCTATTAAAAGTCGTCAAAATCCAAACTACCTTTTGAGTAGTTGGCTACGTTACCTTCAAAGAAGTTTGTTTTTTGGTCATTAAACTTTCCAAAATCATCTACCCATTTAATAGGATGTTCAACATTATAGAGCTTCTCCATTCCTACAGCGTTGAGTCTTTCATCTGCTAGGTACTTAATGTACTGTTCTATAATATCGTTTGTCAACCCTAAAATCTGACCTTGAGTAATGTATTTCCCCCATCCAGCTTCAAGCTCTACTGCTTCTCTGAACATCTTATAAATTTCATCGTTAAACTCTTTTGTGAAAATATCTGGACGTTCACGTTTAACAGCACGTATCATGTTTTGAAAAAGAATAAGGTGGGTTACTTCATCACGCTGAATAAAACGAATCATCTGTGCTGAACCCAACATTTTTCCTGAACGTGCAAGAGTATATAGGTAGGTAAAACCTGAGTAGAAGTAGATTCCCTCTAGTATTTGGTTGGCAAACATTGCTTTTACTATGTTTTCATCGTTAGGGTTGACACTAAGCTCCTGATAAATCTTTGCGATGGCATCATTTTTTGTTTTTAACATCATATCTTCTCGCCAAAGTTGGTAAATTTCATCTGAGTTTGTCGAGATACTGTCAACCATAACAGCATAACTTTGTGAATGCAATGCCTCTTCAAAAGCTTGTCGAACCAAAACTAGGTTAATTTCAGGAGAAGTGATAAATGGATTAACATTATCAATAAGGTTGTTGGTCTGTAAAGAGTCCATAAAAATAAGCTGTGCCAAAACTTTGTCATAGGCAGCTTTTTCTGCATCGGTTAAACGTTTGTAGTCACCTACATCTTGCGTCATGTCTACCTCTTTAGGGAACCATGTGTTGTTTAACATTACTTCCCATAGGTTGTATGCCCAATTGTATTTAATGTCATTTAACTCAAAAATACCTGTAGGGTCTCCACCAAATATTTTTCGTTCGCTTGTTTTCTCTTTTGACTCAGGGTTATATATTTTTTTTCTATCCATATTTGGGTACCTTTACTTCATTCAAAAATCTTGATTTTTATGATTATACACTAATAACATTAGAACCTTTTTTAAAAAGATTCTTACAACTTTTAAAATAGTTTTAAAATTAAAATATAGTTTAAGTTTTAAAATGTTAAAATCTATTAATATTTAACAGGAAATAGCATATTTTAGAAAGTAAGGAGTAAAAAGTGTATTACAATTCCAATCAAAACAGCAACGAATACTACAGTTCATATAAACAAGAACTCTCTGCCATAAAACCAAATAAAAGAAATAAAAAGTCTTTATCTCTTCCATTAAAGGCAGGTATGGGGATTTTACTTTTAGGACTTATAGGTTTTGGTGCTTCTTATTTAGTAAAATACTTATCAGCAGATACAAAAAAAAGTATAAATACATCTAGCTTAAACACGAATACAAGTGATAAGATAGTGGAAAAAAGTACCAAAGTAGATGAGATACCTAAAATTATCATAGCAGAAGATGAACTTCCAAAAAGCATTCAAATCCAAGATGCTGAGTCAAGAATTATCTCTAATATAAAACAAAATGCTACAGATAGTTTACTAAGTGATTTGCCTTCAGAAAGTAAAGAACATAATGAGATTAAAAAACAAGTTATATCATTAACAGAGACCTCAAATATGAATGCTGATGATATTGAAAGTATTGTCAATATTATTCTTTCTAAGAAAAAAGAACAAAGTACATCATCTTTAGAAAAAGAGCTTTTAGATGCTGAATTAACAGAAAATAAAGCACAAACACTAAAAGAGACCAATCACTACAATAAAGTTGTACTCTCTGCAAAAAATGAGAGTTCAGAAAGTAAGTTGGTGAAACTTAATAATGATTTAGAAAAATCAAATAAAAAAATCAAACTATCTAAATATGAAAAATCTCTTAAACCAGAAATAGCTACCCGTTCAAATGCAATGAGAATAATCATTGTAAAAAAAGGAGATTCACTTTCAAAACTGGCTCAAAAAGCCTATGGAAATAAACTGGCTTATGATAAAATTTTTAAAGCCAATCCAGAGATTATTAAAAATCCAAATCAGATTTTTATAGGTCAAAAACTACGTATACCACTATAAAATAGTGACTTGTTAAGATTATCTTGATATATTAAAAATTAACTTTTAATATATTAGGATTTATAATGAAATATATGTTTGAAACTGGTTTTTTAGGAACACGAGCTCCATTTTTTATGGACTTTGTTACCCTTATTGTTGCATTTTTACCACTACTTATTTTAATAGCCATTCTCCTAGCAAAAAGAAAATCATACCAAGCCCATGCCATAACCCAAACAGTGATTTTTGTAGTCTCTATTATTGTATTTGGTTACTTTGAGTATGGTGTGCGTTTAGGTGGAGGGTTTGATGCCTTTATGGAAGGAAGTCATGTTTCTCATAACTATGCTTTATGGGTACTTATTGCACATATTATTATCTCGACTATCACTTTAGGTATTTGGGCAAGTACCTTACTCTCTGCAAAAAAAGAGAGCCGTAACCATAGCTTACCCGGAGCTTTTTCTCAAGTACATAAAAGAGCTGGTATACGTACTTTTATTGGTATATCATTAATTGCTTTTACAGGTATTTGGGTTTATCTTTTACTTTTTGTTTATTAATTTTTATATGCAAAGGGCAGACACGGAGGTCGCTCCTACTTGAACCTTTTTCTAAAGAAGAGATCTATACTTTGTGATGGCACCGTTTTTTGATGCTGTCCAAGCTCTAATTTTATATTTTTGTTTACCTCATACTCTAAAATAAATGAATTACCCTCTTTGGAGTTTTCTATAATAAACATTGTATCTTTATTGATTTTTTTACCTGCTTGTATGGCATAACCCTCACCTGTTCCATCATCTTTTATAAAGACCCTGTCCAATTCCACTTCATAAGCAAAATCTCTTGCTGCTTGATTCATGATAAAAAGTTGAGCCTCTCTACCTAAAGAGCCTCCACCCTCAGAAAGGTTTGCAGTAGAAACACCCAAAAGTAAATAAGACAAAATATCTTTTTTTGCCATGGCAGGGTCTGAGCTAAAGTCCAGTTTAGGACGATTGGCATCACCATGAATGTTAATGGTGATGAGTACATCAGGTAACTCATGTTCTACTTTTATATCCAGTAGAGGGTTAATGTCTTTTAATCCTCTAAATACAATGTTTGAGTCTACAACAGTAAAAAGCTTAGGAGGTTGTTCTACACGACCGTTGATATCTCGTATTTTTCCGAGTAGTCCTAAACTCTTACCAAAGCTCTTTTTAGCATGAAGGTCTACTGTAAACTCTAGCTCTATATCTCTGGTTTTATACTGAGCATCAGGTGCATAAATGGCAAGGTCTATGTAGGTATCCTCTAAAAAAGAGTCACTCTCTTTTTTCTTATTTTTATCTTTTTTAGTAATCACTACCACATCGGGGTCATGTGCAGGATCTAAAAACTTTGCCTCATAGAGAAGTTTCATCGCTTCGAGTGATATCCCACCTACTATTTTTTTCTTTTTACCTATTTGACTATAATTTATCTGTGTACTCAGTATCATACTTCCATACTCAGGATGTCCCAAAGGTAGCCCTTCTATTGAGGCATCTACACTCATATTTTCAGCTGTACCTGTTCCTTTTATTAAGATTTTAGGATGCATATCTATAAGAACATCTCTCTTTTTACCCAAGTAAATTTTACCTTTTTTGTTTAAGTAAAACTCTTTATTGAGCTTTTTATCTTCAAACCCTGTGGTTTTAAAACTCAACTTATTTACTGTTAACAGCTCTTTTTTATAATGGGCATCTACATCTAAGCCCTCTATGTTAAAGCCCTCCATTCTAAGCTTTGGTGAGTTGAGTTTTACTAAAATTTCTTCACCTTTCATATTGACTTTGGCATGAAGTGGACCATTTACAGCTGTAACCGTAAATGGATAGAGCGTTGCCAACTCTTTTTCTAATTCTGTAACCGAGTCAATATCTAAAGTGGCCTCTAACTGCTTTTTCTCTATATTCCCTTTTGCCAAAAGTTTCAGATGGGCTGTCGAGAGCTTTACATCTAAACCAGAAGCATCATTTTTAGCATCTATATGGGCTTTGAAACCTTTATTCGCTTCGATAAGACCTTTTACCCTAAAGTAGTTTTTAGAGAGTGTTACCTCTCCCTCTATGTCAGCCTTTACAAATGTTTTTTTCAACTCACGTGGAAGCTCTACTATCTTCGCAGGGTAAATCCCTTTACTCTTTAGTTTAAATGTAAAGTGGTCATTGTCACTACTCTTTGCTTCTAGTTGTAGTTTAGGAGAATCTATATGTACTAAGAGTTGCCCATTCTCATTTTTCATATCCAATTTTAATGGTTTAAGCGAACGTAAATTTACCCCAAAAGCATCCAGATTATCAAGCTCCAATTTATTTTCTAACTTCATGCTTGTAGGGTTCAGGTAATCACCGGAGAAATTACTTTTTAAGTTCAGCCCTAAAGAGCCTCCCGATGACTTAATATCTACAGAACCTTTGGCTTGATGGCTTAACAAGTTTAGCTCTATAGGTGAACCTTTTATGTTTACATTAGAAAGTTTTTTATCTTTAAGAACTTTAGTATTTCCAGTAAAATCAAGCTCTAAATTTTTAAACCCACCTTTGGCTTTTAACTCCAAGTGTGTATCGCCTTTAAGCGTAAATTCTTGCTCTTTCAAAAATGGATTTATATACGCAGCATGTGCATCAACTTTAGCAAGAACGTCATTTAAAACCAAAGTATTATTTATATCGTTTGTATTTAATTTCACTCCCCCACTTAACTTTCCATCGGCAACGGTAGAGGCAAACTCTGTCATAAACTCTACAGCCACATCTCCTTTTAGAGGTTTGGCTGTTCCCTTTAGGTCTACATCTTTCAGGTCAAAAGCTATAGCGTTTTGCTTCCCTTTAAGAGCTTTTAGAGAAGTTGAAAAAACAACATTTTTCATGTCACCTTTTGCTTTTAACTTGATATGACTTTGACCCTGAACCGTTACATTTGACTCTCGTAACATGTTACTCAACCCATCACCATGTGTCTTTAGGTCAGAGTTAAGCGTAAAGGCTAAGGTCTTGTTCACATCTTTATAGTTTAAACTTGTTTTTGCATCAACTGTTCCACCTGCTAACGATGAGTCAAAATGGCTTAACAGTGTGGCTTTCACAGCTCCAGCTAAAGGTTTGGCTGTTCCGTTTAACGCTAAATCTTTTAGATTTAAAGCCAGATCATTCTGTTTTGCTTTTAAACCTTTTATGGTCGTTTTATATTGCACATTTTTCATGTCACCTTTTGCAAAAAGTGTTAAAGTAGGCAGAGCCTGTATCGTAATGTTTTGCTCTCTCAAATTCGTAACGATAGAGGACTTTTTAGCTTTAAAGGTAGAGTCTACTTCAAAAACCAGCGTGTTATTTATATCGTCTAAATTTAACGTAGCATGACTGTCCAGTTTTAAGTTACCCACATTGCTATCGAGTCGGGTTTTAATGCTATTGACCACATCTTTACGCTCCATGCTGTACTTACCAAAAGTATGCAATGCTCGGCTATGAACCTCATACTCATTTTGCTTTATATCCAAACGATGCACCGTCAAATCATAATCTATGTTTTTCAAGTCACCATCTGCTTTTACCGTCACATAGGGGTTGCTTAGAAAAGTCAAGTTTTGCTCAGCCACAAAAGGTTCTATAAACCCTTTTTCACCCTCGACGGTTCCAGCCAAATGATAGTTGTCATTTTTAAAAGTAGCATTTATATCTGCTTGTGCCATATTGCTGTCAAGTAAAAGAGAGACATCACCTTTGTGTTCTGTTTTCATATCGGTCTCAAGCTTATTCACATGAAGTTTAAACGTATGAACATCATACTCTTGGTAGGCTATATTTGAGAATGAAATATCTGCACTGTTAAGTACAATTCTATCAAATGGTAAAGAGACATTACTTTCAGTTTTGTTCTCTTCTGTAGTGTTACTGTCTATAAGTGATGCTAAAAACTCTTTGTCAACTTCTACCTCATCGAGTACCAAGTTGTCTATATATAAAACTCTATTTTTCAGCTGTTCAAAGTCAACTTTTAAACTCACCTCTTTTGCCCTTACTTGGTCATTGTAGTTGACATCTTTGAGTTTAAACCCAGAGAGTAGCCCACCTTCTAAACTGCCATAGGTCACACCATTATCTTTTAGTATTGGCTTAAGTGGTTCCAACACCATAGAGGGAGACTGTAAAACAAAAAAGAGTAATACAAGCAACAGTATAACGAAGAGAATCAGCCATGAGATAACTCTATGAAGTCCTAAGAATAATTTTTTCAAAATACCTGTCCTATCCCTAGATGCAAGGCAAAACCACCATCGGTTGGAAAACCAACATCAAGACGTAAAGGACCAATAACAGACAAATAGCGAACGCCTGTTCCAATACTGGTATACCACTCTTCATCAAATCTATTCACGTCCAATGAAAGCTTTGAAGCATCAACAAAACCAACCACTGAGAAGTTTTCAGTTAAATAGTAACGGCTCTCTAAAGAGGCATCTATCATGCTCAGTCCACCCAACGGATAATCACCACTATGTGTTCCTAAATCTCTGTATTCATACCCACGGTTACTCATGGCTCCACCTAAGAAGAAGTGCTTAAATGGTGGGGTCTCTTCAGAGATGGTTCCTACTTTTACTTTAGCTGCCATAATAATGGGATCAAACTCTTTTATATAGCGTCCTTCTCCTAATACTTTCAAATAATCTATCTCTGAACCTATCTGTTTCATCGACTTCTCTACATAGAGTGAAGTATAATATCCATTTTTAGCATCCATCTTATCATCACGAGCATCAAGTACAAAACGATAAAAGAGTGAATTTATGAGATAATTTCCACTAAAAAAATCAGGAATCCCCGACTCTATCTCTGAGTGTTCCATCTGAAAACCAAAGAAATGATCAAAACGTCGCTCTTTTCCTAAAATCTCTTGATTATAGTATTTACCAAAGGTCACCCGTTCTGTAAAAAGTTTCTCTATATAAGAATCATAATCCCACTTACTATACCCAAGCTCATTTTTAAAACTCATTTTTCCAAGTAAATCATTATTTATAATTCGGGGGTCATAAAAAGAGGTATAAGCATTATAACCTCGTTCAGAGAGTTTCAACCCTGCTCTAAACTCACGAAGATTTCCAATAAAATTATGGTCAACGTATTCAACCCCTCCTCTGGCACCCTCTTCTGTATCGTAACCTATATTGGAAGCAAACTCTTTGGTTTTACCCTCTTCTAAAGTAATGGTCATCGGTGTTTTTCCATCACTGGTGTTAAAGTCGGCTTCCATTTTTATTTTCTCAAAAACACCCAATCTATAGATATTGTCATAACTCTCTTCTAGTTTTAGAACATTATAAAGCTCACCATCTTCATAAACTATCTCTTCTTCTATTAGTTTGTTGTCAACCTTTGCACTGTTGTTTATGTCGGTAGTAGAAAAGTATCGCTTCTTCCCTTTGTCAATATTCATTTTAATATCAACTTTATAAAGGTCAAGATCAACAAAAGCTTTTGCATTCATAGTGTGTGTGGGGTAACCTGTCTCTTCAAGATGACGAACTATCTTCTTTTTAGTTCCGGTAAAATCTGTGGTTTTAAAACGTTTCCCTTGTCTAAACTGTGCAAAACGTTTAAACTCGTCATCCATCATAACCGAAGCTATTTTAATAGGCTTATTCTTTTTTATATCCAAATAAATTGTATCATCATCTGTATCGGATGAGACTTCTACTTTATAATAGCCCATACTTTTACTATAGTCTATAAGGCTATCTTCAAAACCTTTTATATCTTTGGTCTCAAAAACAGGGTCAGACTTCCACACCTTATAAATAGCAGGGTATTCTATATGGCAAATTTTAAGCAAAGTAGCCCTGTCAAATTCTCCAGTAATCAGGTCAATATCACCCGTAAACTCAACATTTTTAAAAGTTTTCCCTTGCAACATGACCGTAATAAAGAGAAGTATGGTTATATATTTTTTCATTGTTTCTATTTTAGCATAGAAGTGTAAAGAAATAAATGGATGGTTTATGATTTAAATAAAAAAAGAGACAGATAGAAGCACAAAAAGACAAAATAAAATAATTAAGCATAAAGTGAAAGGTGTATGAAGTATAAAATAAAAAACTAGTTTTTCTTATTATTTTTTCATAGTAATTTTTTCTTTAGCCTAGGCACAAACGAGGAATCTTACTTCTGTACGTAACAAGAGCAGTAACGACGGATAAAGGGAAAAGTACTATGAAAAATGGTGCTCGATACAAGATTTGAACTTGTGACCACCTCCATGTCATGGAGGCACTCTACCGCTGAGTTAATCGAGCTTTAATTTAAATCGCTTCTACCATGTCCAGGAAGTACTCTAGCACTGAGTTATGCGATCTCTATAAGAAGAGGTCGCATTATATTTTTTTTTGACTTAAATGGAGGTTACAAAGCCTATTTAAAAGTAACCAAACGACTTATAATGGCTCTCTTAAAATCTCCTACCGTATCAGCAAAGAGACTTAAATAGTCTTTTCTAGGTTCTGATGCTTTTTTAATATATCTGTAATTATAGTAACTATTTTCCAACAGTGTATGTCCTGAAGGTAAAAGTTTCTCTCTGATTCTTATGCTATCTTCTATGTAGTCCAATGCTATAGCATAATACTCTAAATGATAATAAGCCAATGCCAATCTGCTATAACTCTCTGCA
>Ga0256827_10002876_pt1 | contig 11013 bp, 13 predicted proteins | sample CV84metaG_FD_185977 | JGI IMG/M metagenome (GOLD analysis project Ga0256827, IMG submission 185977) | Hydrothermal vent microbial communities from East Pacific Rise, Pacific Ocean - CV84 | ecosystem: Environmental > Aquatic > Marine > Hydrothermal vents | place: Pacific Ocean: East Pacific Rise...
CTATGAGATCTTTGGTTTTTTCTATTTCTAGATTATATTTTTGTATTTCCTGTGAGTAACGTTGTGTACCCTCTTGATAGTATTGGGTGAGTTCTACCAAGGCTTGCATAGTAGTAGCGTGTGCAGATTCATTTTGTATCGTAACAGGTGTATACTCTATATTTTTATCTGTACTTTCCATGATTATGACTCCTCAGAGATACCTGCTTGTTGGAGTACTCTAGCTCTTTTATTTTGCTGTGCTTTTATCATCGCTACCACTTGATTTTTTCTTCTTTTTTTTCTCTTTCACTTCTGGTTCAATAAATTCACCTTTAATCAGCCCAGCTTCATGTAAAAATTGAGAAGGCTTATAGTCTATTTTTTTTACCTTATCAAATTTAGCCAAAGAGAGATAAAGTTTGTCTTTAGCACGTGTAACAGCCACATAAAAAAGTCTTCGTTCTTCTTCAATACTAGACATCATTTTTCTATTTGGAAAACGTCCATCTACTAAATCTATTACATAAACCTCTGGAAACTCCAAACCTTTTGATGCATGTACTGTAAGTAGGTTCACACCTTCACCTTCACTAAGTTCATTACCTCCAAGTACCATCGCATTAACAAAACGTCTAAGCTCTTTATACTGGCGTGAGATACTTAATAACAACAATGCCTTACGTTCTATACGCTCTTTTGCAACACGTTTTTTCTCTTCATCTACTTCTCCTGACTTTAGTCGACCTCTTTGTATTGCCAATAATTCAACCAACCCTTTATAAAGTGGAGAGTTAATTGCATATTGTAGTACATCTGCTGGATTCTCTAATTGATGTACTGATTTCATAAGTGTATGAAAATCTTTAAAGTATGTTACTGCATCAGGTAGCAGTTTGGGGTGCTTCAGTAGTGGATGCTTCATAAGTGTATCATCTAATCCTAAACTAGAAAATCTTGCAGCTGACCCTATTTCCTGATCATCATCAAAAAGTCCCAATTGTATATTCTTATTTGGATTTAATTTAGGTAAGTCATATACTTTTGGATAGAGAACACCTTGCATGAAATTACCTTCTCCAAAGTGCAAAAAACATTGAAACAACTCTTTAGACAAAGCAGACCCTACCCCTCTTGCATATTCAAATAGATGAATGAATGCCATCATGTCTTTTGGATTTACAAGAAGTGAAAGTAAATCCAATAAAAATTTTATCTCTTTGGTATCAAAAAAACTTGTACTACCTTTACGCTTACAGGCAATACCAAATTCACGTAAAGAAGCTTCGACTCCATCGGCAGAAGAGTTATTCCGAAAAATAACAGCAATTTGATCATTAGGCACATATGTATGTTTAATACCTTGGGCTATAGATTGATACTGTTCAAACAAATCATTATACATAAGTAACTTAGGTGGATGTGTTTTCCCATGTCGTCCTACTTCTAATTTTTTTGGGTATATACGCTCATTTCTTTCTATTACTCTATTCGCAAGTGAAAGTATCGGTGCTGTTGAACGGTAATTGGTTTTTAATGTATAGACTGTAGCATTAGGGTAGCGTGTTGAATATGTAGCAATATTTTCTATATTGGCACCATTAAATGCATAAATACTTTGATCATAATCACCCACACAAAAGAGGGACTTAGGCTTTAGTGCATCAATAAGTGCTGATTGTAAAGTATTGGTATCTTGGTACTCATCAACTAATACTTCAGTAAAAGGTAAAGTTTTTTTTAATAATTCATCTTTCATACGTAATAAGAGATCATTAAAAGAAGCAAAACCATAATCCAACTTTTCTCTTTCAAACTCTTCTGCAATATCCATATATATATCCATCACACTCTCATGATCAGGATATTTCTCTAAAAACCATACATCAAAATTTTCTAAAGAAGCATTTTGATAAAGGGAATACTGTTCGTATAGATGCGTGGCTGAAAATTGCTGTATATCAAGATTCATACGCTCAAAATTTCTTTTTTCATAGATACTTCTAAACAGTGTTTTAAGCTCTGCAGGTTGTTTCAATGCTAAGTTTGGATATATCTCTTTTAACCATCTATAACTTACAGCATGAAAGGTTCCAGACTCTATTTTTTTTACTACTTTTTTAGGGAAAAACTGTTCAAGTCTAGATAACATTTCCCCTGCAGCTTTATTGGTAAACGTAAGTAGTAAAATGCGAGACGGATCTACCCCAGAATGAATAAGATGTCCAATACGTCCCACAATAGTTGATGTCTTACCTGTACCTGCAGAAGCTATTATAAGATTATGTCCTAAAGGTGCAGTAGCTGCTGAGCACTGCTCAGCATTAAGTGAGGAGAGTGGCAATTATTTTTGACCAATGATATAATATGTGTGTTTATTCTCTACTTGTTTAAGTTCTAGTTTATATTTTTCTGCCCAATGATAAACCAAAGCAGAGAATGCAGAAAGATTATCTGCTGAAATATCCTCATTGCATTTTATTTTAAGATAATTTTTAGAGTTTGACATAGCTATAAAACCTTTTTCTATTGCTAGAGCATCATTAAAAGAGGGAATATGCTGAGAAAAGTTAGAAAAATTCTTTGTATTTTCTATAATATTATTCATTTGTTTGAGCGTTTGTTCTGTTTTGGTATAACCAAGTTGAGCTAAAAGGGCTTCTGGTGTAAGGTCAAGATGCATATCAATCCTAGTATAATAAAATTAAGAATTGATTGTAGCAAATTTTTGATTAGTATTTAGCAGATTTGAACTAGGATATTAAAAGAGTGTATCAGGTTTTGGTTCTTCTATTTCAACCCTAGCAATAAGATCTTTATAGTGCTCAACATTTTGAAATGCCTTTTCATAACGCCATCGTAAAACAAATTCTATTATTTCATTTTTAAGTACTTCATCTAAAGTTTCTGCTTTTCCAAAATATCCTAAAGAGATGTTTTTTGCTTTCTTCTTACCATTTTTATCAGGTTCATATGTAATTGCAATAATTTGAATATACTTACCCTCTCTTACTTCTGCAAAATCTTCTTCTTTTAATCCAATTCCAGAAAGGTTCATTGCTTTATAAATAAAAATATTATTAAAATCTGGAGATTTTTCAGAGATGTTTAGTTTAGAATATAGCTTTTTTACACGCTCAATATTCTCTTCTCTTATCTTATCTGCAGATTGCACTTTAGTTGGAGAACCCTTCTTTTTTGTAGTAACACTCTTCTTTTTACTAACTTCTTTTAGTACATTATCTGCCTTAACTGAAAGCTTATCTTTTTGATCTAATTTATCTTCTAAACGACTTGTAAGCGCTTTAAGTTTATCTAAACTACTAGACATAAATTCCTTTCATTTTAAGTCATATCGACCCATATTAGATAATATTGTACATCATATTTATTAATAAGTAGATTAATTATACTCAATAATATCAATTTTTATATTACTTAATGAAAAATTATATATATTTCCTAATATTAATTTTAAGTTTTTCTCTCCTGCTCCTATTAAACAATCTTTAGATAAAATCTCATTTAATATAATAAATGAAAGAGTAGGTATAGAATGGATTATTTAGAAATCATTGGCGGAAAAAAATTAAATGGAACAGTAACAATATCTGGTGCTAAAAATGCAGCCCTACCTATTATAGCTGCAACCATACTCTCAGATAAAGAATTAACTCTTACTAATCTACCAAATGTTGTTGATATTCGTACCCTACTCAAACTTTTAACAATGTTAGGTGGCAAAGTTGAACACCAAGGAACTATTGCAAATATTAATAATGGTTCTATCTCTTCAACCAAAGCAGTATATGAAATTGTATCTCAAATGAGAGCATCGATACTAGTACTAGGACCTTTACTCGCTCGTTTTGGTGAATGTGAGGTCTCATTGCCTGGAGGTTGTGCTATTGGTCAACGTCCAATTGATTTACATTTAAAAGCTTTAGAATCTATGGGGGCAACAATAGAAATAAAGGGTGGTTACGTAAGAGCTGAAGCAAAAGAAGGTCTCAAAGGTGCTAAAATTATTTTTGACAAGATTACTGTAGGTGGCACAGAAAACATTGTAATGGCAGCAGCACTTGCTCATGGAACAACTACTATCATCAATGCAGCAAAAGAGCCAGAAGTTGTACAACTATGTGAAATGATACGTGATGCAGGGGTTAAAATAGAAGGGATTGGATCAAATGAATTAAGTATAGAAGGGACATCTGGAAAACCTCTCACATTTAAAACAGTTGAGATCATACCTGACCGTATTGAAGCTGGTACATACCTCTGTGCTGGAGCCATTACAAATTCCAGTATCACTCTTGAAAAAGTGAATTATAGGCATATTAGAGCTTCCATAGATAAACTAGAGTCTATGGGTTGTACTTTTGATTTAACTGATGAGAGTATTACTATCCATCCTACTAATGACTTAAAACCTGTGAATCTTATCACTATTGAATACCCAGGTTTTCCTACCGATATGCAAGCACAATTTATGGCACTTGCAGTGATTGCACAAGGAGAAAGCCTCATAGAAGAACGTCTTTTTGAAAATCGTTTTATGCATGTGAGTGAGCTCAATCGTCTCGGTGCTGATATATGGCTAAAAGGAAGTACTGCAGCTATTAAAGGGGTTAATACACTTAATGGTGCAGATGTAATGGCTACTGACCTTAGAGCCTCTTCTGCTCTAGTATTGGCAGCTTTGGTAGCACAAGGTACAACCAATGTAAGACGTATCTATCATTTAGATAGAGGGTATGATGATTTAGAGGGGAAACTTTCTAAACTAGGTGCTAATATAGTGAGAAAAAAAGAGTCTCACTAAAACTTATTTTATATTCACAACTTCTATTACTGCAGGATAGCCAGGTCCCATAGCCTCTTTTATGATCTTGGCTTCTATACGAATAGTTTGATTTTGACGATTAACTAGATTAAATGCTTCTTTATTTTGTATTTTATAACTCTTTTGTGTTTGTTTGTCATAGATTGTTAAATAGTTGAGCATTGCGCTACCCTTCATAGCAATCCTCCCTTCTAAATCAATAGATTGACCTTCCGTACATCCTATAAACCCAAAGAAGGTGACTAGCGCAAGTATATTTTTTAACATTATTTCTCCTATTTTACAATCAATGTAGCTTCAGTATTTCCATTTAATTTTAAATCAATATCTATCATGCCACTAAGCTTTGTTCCTATCTGATAATAGTAGTTACCTTGTGATTCTACTGTTCCTATACTAGAATGAAATGTAGGTTGTGGACTATAATTAAAGAAATTGACTGAACCTAGATTATAAGTACTAAGATTAAAAACTGTTGGCATATATCCTCCTGTATTGTAGCGTGGAAGACTTTCGCCTAAATGATCATAGTTAGATAGAAGTACAGCAACACCCCACTCTCTTTGTAAATCATTAAATGTTTTCCCTGTACCTTGTGGTGTTTTATGTATTGCTTCTTCTATAGCTCTTTGATCTGAATATTGACTATACATAATATCATGTAAAACTCTTGCTCCTCCATAGTTTCTAAGTAAAAAAGCTCCAAAAGAGTTTACCACTGAATAGTTTGCTAAATTATTACTCCATCTTGTTAATGAAAGTGTGTTTCTACTATTAAACAAAGGATATCTACCTTTTGTATTCCCTCTATCACCTGCACTTCCAATTCTATAATCTACACCTCTTGGACCACTATGTAATATTTTAGATGCTACTAAATCTTCTGTACTTTCAGATAACATTTCATTTAGCCATGTATCTGTTAAATCTTTATCTAACAAAACAGATTTTTGATAAAACTGAATCATATGTTGAAATTCATGTGCTAAGGTCGAAACCATCTCTTTTGCCCAATATCCATTAATATTCCAATTACCATCACTATTTGCAAAAACTACAGCATCAGCATAAAACATTATTTGCTCATTTGATCCAGAAAAATTTTCTTTTTTAAAACTATCTTTAGGAAAAAAATATCCTATAACACCACCACTTTTTCTATTATCATTACCAATATCTGTAAGTAATATAGTTATTTTATTATTCTTTGAAATGAGTCTATTATTTGAGTGTTCCCCCCACTCTTCACCATATACATTGGTAACCCAATCATAGATATCATTATCAGAACCTTCTTTTAAAAATGTATTAGCTAAAGCATCTACCATAGGTTGTGTAACACATTTTATTTTGGTACACCCTGCACCATAACTGTCATTTGAGACCCAAATATTAAGTGTTTTAGATCCATACACAGTTGAAGCTTGTACAATCTTTCGTACTGTAGCAAGTGTTGAACTATTTCCATTTTCATCTAAGTAAAATATTTTTTCTGAATCAACAGACTCTTTTCTATTCTCTGTATTTTCTATAATTTTATTTGATTTTACTTTTAAATTTTTTGTATCATTCAAATAAGATTTTATATGTGCTCTAAATAATTCTACGTTTTTAGGTGCATGTACAATATCCATTTGAAGGTCTAGATTATTATAAACTAATTTTTTATTTTCAGTTAGAGAGGTATCTAGAGTTTTTAGATGTTTAATAATGTTAATACTGCCATCATTAGCTGCATAATTACTCAATAATATATAAAGATCTTTAGGTTCATTACCTATATTAATCTTTGCATTTATACTGGTAGCAATACCTAAACGTTCAACATATGGTACATCAGTAACAGAAATATTTTTATCAATATGGTAATCCTTAATCTTATCATTTGAGTTTTCTGTACCACAAGCTATAAAGAGAAAAAACACTATAATATAAAATGAACTACGTATAAATATTTTCATAAATACCCTTATTATTTTGTACATACTATATCTAAAATATCTTATTAATATTCTTGTGATATACTCCAAAAAATTATTAGGATAAAATATGTCCGAATTACTAAAATTTAAATATATTAATAAAATAGAAGGTATCTCTTTTATCATCTTGCTTTTCATCGCTATGCCTATGAAGTATAGCTTTGGGTTCCCTATGGCTACAAAAGTTGTGGGTATGTTACATGGTCTACTTGTCTTTGCCTTCATCTACCAAATTATAGAAGCGAAGAGAGAAGCTGGTTTTACACTTAAAGAGGCTGCACTCTACTCTGTCTTGTCACTCGTTCCTTTTGGAAGCTTCTATACAGACAAGCTACTTGCTAAGAAAATGACTATAGCATAACGCAAACCTTTAGCTACGAAGACGATAAGTGCAAAGTACTTAAAGTTATAGTGTAGTACCCCTGCTATAAATGTCAGAGGATCTCCTATGATAGGAGCCCATGACAAAAGTAGCGACCACCCTCCATACTTCGCAAAAAACATTCTAGCCTTATCCATCTTTTCTGTTGAGAGATGCCCTCTTTTTTCAAGATACACTTCCCCCTTTAACCCTAGCCAGTAGTTAAGCATAGAGCCCAAAGTATTGCCCACTGTAGCAAAGCTCCATAAAAGTAAAAGAGAATAGTTTTGAGAAATATCATAAAGTAGTAGCGCTTCAGAACCAAGAGGAAGCAGTGTTGCAGCTAAGAAAGAGACTGCAAAGAGTGTAATGTAGACCATTAGAGTGTAGTAAAGACCACTTCACCCTCTTTTAGCACAGCCACCTTACCCTGACATGCCTGAGAAGGCAAAGAGATGTATTTTCCCACTACCCTAGACTGGTGAAAATGTCCTTCTATAACTAAGTCTACCTCTTTGTAATGTTCAAGTATGGCTTCAACACGTTTTTCAAAACTATGGAAGGTATGGCAAATATCTTTTTGAGAAAGCTTTTTCATACGATCATTAATGATAGACTTTTCAAAAGGTTTAAGTAGTGTGAGTGTGGTTTTATTTCTAAGAAGTTTACAGTAAAGGTCATAACCAAAGCTTGTGACATATTTGTCACCATGTGAGATGGCAACCTTTTTGTTATTTAATTCAAAAACAATAGGCTGTTTATCCCTGCTATAGACATTCATATTTATAAATATATCTTTTAGGCAGAAGTCATGATTTCCCTCGAAATAATGTATCTCTATAGTAAGTGATAACTTCTGAAGTAATGTAATGGCTTCTTCTGCAAAGGTTTGAATGTAATTATTATGTCCAAAGAGTAAATCAAAATTATCACCTATCAAAAAGATTTGCTGGGTTTGAATCTCTTTTTTTTCTATCTTTTTTAGGAGTTTGAGGAAATCATCACCATGATGTGGGTAATGTGAGTCAGCGATGAAGATGGCGTTTTCTTTAATGCTTATCATTATTAGTACCCTTTCATTTGTCCAAATTTCCTTTTACATTACTCGTGGCGTTGTTATTCTTTTCATTTTTTTAGAAAAAACGAAACAAAAAAGCGTCGTTCCTCTCAAATCGCTCTGCTTTCAAGGGTGTTCGGAACGACAAAGCACGCTTTGCGTGATTAATGAAAAAATATTCTATAACAATATCTACGGCATATAAGGAATCACTGGTAATCCCATTCCCTCTTCGTATCCACACATAAGATTTGCTGCAGCCAATGCCTGTGAGGATGCACCACGCAGTAGGTTATCGATAGCAGAACTTACAAAAAGTGCATTGCCATTTTTGGTAGCAAAGATATAAAAAAATTGTGTACCCGCTGTACTTTTAATATCCACTGGTGTTTCACGTATACGTATAAATGGGTCATTTTTGTAGTGTTCTTTGAGTATAGCTAGTGGGTCTATGTCCTCTTTGAGTACACCATACACAGATACCAACTCACCACGTGTTACAGGGATGAGATGTGGTACAAAGTTTACATTCATCTTTACACCGTGCACTTTTTCTATCTTCTCTGCTATTTCAGGTGCATGACGATGCTTCAAGGGATTGTAGGCAAAGATATTCTCATTCATATTTACAAAGCTTGTCATCTCTGTGAGCTTCTTACCTGCCCCACTTACACCTGATTTTGCATCAACAAAAAGTGGACTTTTTTCATCAAGATATGGAATGAATGGCAAGATACCAAGAAGCGTAGCCGTTGGATAACACCCAGGACCAGCTGCAAGGTTTGTTTTTTTGAGCTCTTCACGGTAGTACTCGACTAAGGCATAGACAGAAGAGTCTAAATGTGCTTTGTCTTCATGCGGGCAATAGTTTTCTTCGTAGGTGTCAAGCTCTAAACGGTAGTCGGCAGAGAGGTCTACTACTTTTACACCTTTTTCTAACAGTCCTTTAGCAAAGCCCATAGACGTTTTATGTGGAAGTGCTAAAAAGACAAGGTCACAACGCTCAACTACAGCATTGATATCTGCTTTTTCTACAGGAAGGCTTATCACATCTACAAGTGAAGGGTGTAACTCTTCAACGGTAATGCCACCTTGTGTAGTCGCCAAGTATGTAAGTTGAAAACCACTATGTGTGACTAACATTTTTACCAGTTCTAAGCCAGTGTAACCACTCGCACCTACAATTCCTACTTTTACCATGTTTAACTCCATTTATTTCCCTTCAAAAACCTCAGGGAACTTTTCTATTTCAATACACTTAGGTTGCTGAGCCTGTCGAAGTATTAATTTAATACAATTTCAACATAAGATACTTCTTCAATATCATATGTTTTTTTACCTGCTGGTAATGCAATCTCTACTTCATCACCCTCTTCTTTACCTAAAAGTGCTTTAGCCATAGGAGATTGGATAGAGATAAATCCTTTTGTAGGATTTGACTCTTGTCCACCCACTATCGTGTAAGTCATCTCTTCATCTGTATTTTGATCTATAAGTTCTACAGTAGAGCCAAAACTTATACGTGTATGTGCAAGAGTAGAAGGGTCTATTACCTGTGCACGTCCTACCACGTCTGTAAGTTCAGCAATACGTGCTTCCATAAGCCCTTGCTCATCTTTGGCTGCATGATACTCAGCATTTTCTTTCAAGTCACCCTGTGCTCTGGCTTCATCTATAATAGCAGCGATATTCCCACGTTCATGTGTTTTCAACTGTTCTAACTCTTCACTTAGCTTCTTATAGGTTACTTCTAACATCGGCTCTTTTTGCACGATTTATCCTTGTTTGTTTATTATTAAGAATATTATAACAAAAATTTTATTATTGAGGCTAGGCTACTTTAAATTTTTAACTTATACTATAATATTTTTTTTAATTTTAAAAAAAATTTGGTAAATTTTGAAGCTCATAATGGCATTTTAACATATTCAGTCACACAATAAATATTTTTTTGTACAATTATTAAAGGGCTAGACTGGTTTAGAAGTATTTAAAGTACAGAAAAGTACTATAATCGAAAAGATTTCCCCATACCCTTGAGGTCTATCGTAGAAAATTTTTTAGTAAAACAATAGAAAAAATGATGATAGGGATATCTATTGATATATCGGAACGATATGAGATAAATTTCATAAAGATAGAAAATGATGAAAATCATATACATTTTCTCATTCAAGGGATACCAATAGTGGTAGTATCAAGAATAGTACAAATAGTAAAAAGTCTTATGGCTAGAGAAGTGTTTGCAAAATATCCAGAGATAAAGAAAAAATTGTGAGGTGGAAATCTATATATAAGAGGTTTCTCTATAAACACAGTTGGATAATTTGGAAGTGAAGCAATGATAAAAGAATATGTGAAAAATCAAGGAAAACACTATACTACACTACATACAGGTCAATTGAAACTTGATTTGTAGTTTGAGGGCAAAATAAATATCTCTGTTGCTTGCCGCGAGGTAGTTTATTAGATATTTAAAACATAGATATATTAAAAAGTTATTTCAGCAGTTATATAGAGATGATTTTGATTTTCTATGTATGGGGTGTCTGAGGAGAAGTTAGTGTATTTGACTGCTGCATTGATCATATATTCCGTCATTTGAAAAGATTTAGATACTCCTATGGTTGTTGCTTTACCTACAGTATCATAATCATTATACTCTGCTTCTAGGGTTGCAGTTTTTAGTGCATAACTGGCTTTAACATTGATATTGTCCGGTGCTTCATCTATACCTTTAGCATAGGTAAGCCCCAATGCTAAATCATCTACAAGTTGACATGGTCAT
>Ga0256827_10002877_pt1 | contig 11010 bp, 11 predicted proteins | sample CV84metaG_FD_185977 | JGI IMG/M metagenome (GOLD analysis project Ga0256827, IMG submission 185977) | Hydrothermal vent microbial communities from East Pacific Rise, Pacific Ocean - CV84 | ecosystem: Environmental > Aquatic > Marine > Hydrothermal vents | place: Pacific Ocean: East Pacific Rise...
ATGATATCAAAGTTAAATTTTTAGATAAATACGCAGTTGGTGTGGTGATGGCAAGTGAAAATTACCCTTATGGAAGTTCAACTCCTGCTGAAATCATTTTAGACGATGTTAAACATGATGAGATAGCACAAAACACTCATATATCTTTTGCTGGTGTAACCAAAGATGATGACAAACTTTATGCAACAGGCGGGAGAGTACTCGTTTGTGTAGGATTAGGCGATACCATAAAAGAGGCAAGAGACAGAGCATATCTTAGATGTGGGCAGGTTCATTTTGCAGGTAAAAAGATAAGAACAGATATAGCTTATCAAGCACTTTAGGAAAAACACTATATGAGTACAGAGATTCAAAACATCCTTGATAAAGAGAAGATGAGTTTATCATCTATAAACAAAAGAGCCAATGCTTTTTTCATTGACGAAATGCTTTTATCATTTTTGCTTGTTGTCTCTCTTTGGGATTCTTTTTCTAGTGTTTCAACGCTAGAAGAAGTTGTAGCTATAACAAACAAGTTTATCTTAGAATACATGTTCATTAAGATTATTTATCAGGCGTTTTTTGTTATGAAATATGGAGCTTCTCTCGGTAAGATTGTGATGAAGATACGAGTGATAGAGATACGAACGCTACAAAATCCAAGTGTTATAAGCTCCCTAAATAGAGCTATATTTAGAATCATAAGTGAAAGCTTTTTTTATCTTGGCTTTTTATGGGGCTTTTTTGATAAGTTTAAACAAACACTTCATGACAAAACAGCTAAAACCATAGTGATAGATGTTTAGACTCCTCCTTGTCTTATCATTTTTTATAGCTTTCATCCATGCTGATTCAAAGGTAGAGATATACGCTACTTCTTTAAGCTCTCATGATAATAAAGTCAAAGCTTCCGATGGTGTTACTGTTGTTTATAAAGATTATTTTTTAAGTGCCAAAGAAGCTGACTATGATAAAAATAGTGGAGTTTTAGAACTTTTTGGTGATGTCCGTGTTACTTATGGTAAACGATACAAAGTTTTAGGAAAATACGCAAAACTAGATCTTTCTAAAAAAGAGAAGATGTTTAAGCCTTTTTTTATGTTAGAGAAAAGTTCACAAGTATGGATAAGTGCAGATAAAGGGTGTGCAAAAGATAAAGATTACGATATAAGATCTGGAGTTGTAAGTGGATGTGATCCAAATGATCCACTTTGGAAGATGCAGTTTAGTTCCTCTGATTATAATTCTGATGACATGTGGCTGAGTTTATACAACACTAGATTTTATATCTATGATATACCTGTATTTTATACACCTTATTTTGGATACTCTTTAGACACAAGAAGAAGAACTGGTTTGTTAGTTCCAGCTCTTGGTATATCTGATAAAGAGGGGTTTTATTTTGAACAGCCTCTATATATAGCTGAACAGGATTGGTGGGATTTGGAGTTAAAACCTCAGATAAGGACTAATCGTGGTTTAGGTGCATATAGTACTTTTAGATTTGTAGATTCAAAAACTTCAAAAGGTACTCTTACAACAGGATATTTTAAAGAGAGAAGTGAGTATTTTACAAATGAAAACCTAGTAAATGATTCGCATTATGGGTTTAATTTTCAATACGATAATGATGATTTTGTAAACCAATGGTTCAATACATCTTTTGATGGACAGTCTGGACTTTTTATAGATGTAAATAACATGAATGATGTTGATTATATCAATCTTGCGACAAATGATACAACTAAAAGTACAACAGCTTCTCAGGTTCTCTCAAGAATAAATCTGTTTTATAATACAGAAAAAAACTATTTTGGTGGATATTTTAAATATTATAAAGACTTAACAAAAGATACAAACGAAAATACACTTCAACAACTGCCTACATTTCAATACCATCGCTATCTTGATACTTTTTTGGATGATCACTTTTTATACAATCTTGATATTAAATCTCATAATATTGTAAGAGAGGTAAATAAAAAAGTTCTTCAAACCGATGTTAATATCCCTTTATCATTACATACATCTTTGTTTGATGAATATATCAATCTCGGATACACAGCTTATCTGTATGGGCAACATTCTTCATTTGGTGGTGATGAAAATATATCTACAGGTGATTATCATGCTGGTGTATATGGCAGAGAGTACAATATCATATCTGCATCATCACAACTAACAAAAGCTTATGATGATTTTACACATGTTGTAGATGTTGGAGTTACATATGTGGTTGCTGGTTCTGATTTTAGAACTGGATATTATGATGACAATAAAAAATACTGTGCAGATAGTGCCAATAAAAATGATCCAAGGTGTGAATTTTATAATATTACAGATGTTGATGAGGCTATTCAAGTTGGATTTTCTCAGTATCTTTTTGATTCTACTGGAAAACAAAAGATATATCATAAATTAGCTCAAAGAATATTTTATAAAGAGATAAACAACAACATGGGTGAACTAGAAAACGAGTTAGATTATCAGATAACGGATGCGATAAGTTTTTATAGCGATGCGTTTTATAATTATAGTGAAAAATCTTTTTCTAAATTTTTAAATAAAATTTCATATAATAGATATGGTTTTGATCTCTCTTTATCACATCTATATAAAGATACTTTCTTAAAAGCAACAAAAACCTATACACCATATACAAGTTATATCACATCAAGTGCAACATACACATATAATGAACATTATTCATATCATGCCAAATTAGATTATGATATGGAAGAGAGTTTTAAAAAAAGTTCAGAGGTTGGATTTTTGTATAAAAAAAGATGCTGGGAATTTGGCTTAAGATTTTTAGAAAATACAAGACCTATTCTTAGCAAGAGCGGTAACTCATCTATAAATGATAGATATGTATATTTTACAATAGTTTTAAAACCATTTATGAAGTCAGACGCAACATCAAATTTTGCTGTTAGACTTCCAGATAATTTAGAGGGGATATAGTAAAAAAACTATAAAAGATATGTCTCTTCATATTTTTGATACAATATGATTATAATTTGGGTTTGAAAGAGGAAATGATGAAATATGATGTAAGTATAGAGATGACAAATAAAGAAGAACAATATTCTTTTGGTAGTGTAGCAAAACAGGCAAATGGAAGTGCTTGGATAAAATCAGGTAACAGTGTAATCTTAGCAACAGTTGTGATAGATGAAACAGAGATAGTAAAAGATGATTTCTTACCCTTAACTGTTCAGTATATAGAAAAAACATATGCAGCAGGTAAGATACCAGGAGGATTTTTCAAAAGGGAAACAAAGCCTAGTGATTTTGAAACTTTAACATCTCGTATAGTTGATCGCTCACTTCGTCCACTTTTTCCAAAAGGTTTTGGTCATCCAACACAGATAACTATCATGGTGTTTTCTGCTGATGATGAAGCAGACCTGCAAGTATTGGCACTAAATGCAGCTTCTGCTGCACTATATATATCAGATATAGATATCAATACTTCAGTTTCTGCTGTTAGAGCTGCTAAAATTGATGGTGAACTGATATTAAATCCAACACTCTCTCAGCTTAAAGATTCCACATTAGATTTGTATCTGTCAGGTACCAAAGATGACTTACTCATGATAGAGATGCGTTCTTTTGGTTCTGAAAATATTGAAGTGGATGATCTTTATGTAGATCCCATGATAGATCCAACAATGTCAAGTGCTATCATAGCAACGCATATGTCAAATGCCATAAATGAAGATGAACTTATAGATATTTTACAAAAAACTCAAGAACTTTTATTTGAAACAAATGCCAAATATGAAGATAGTTTTAGTCCATTTAAAAAAGAAACAAAAAAGTTAGAATGCAAAGCTCATAGCATAAGCGAAGATATGGTTAAGTATGTAAGAGATAATCATATGCAAGATATATCAGATGCTATGAATCAAATGGCAAAATCTGAACGCTCAACTGCTCTTAGAGAACTTAGAAAAAAGATACTTTTAACTGAGGAACATTGGGATGAAGTTGAACTAAAAGATGCTATAGAGAGAGTTAAAAAAGAACAGGTCAGAGGTCAGATACTAAGAGATAGAGTTCGTGCAGATGGTAGAGCTTTAGATGAGGTAAGACCTATATCTATAAGCACAAATGTTCTTCCAAATGCACACTCATCATGTCTTTTTACCCGTGGACAAACTCAAGCACTGGTTGTGTTGACTCTTGGTGGAGTTAAAGATGCACAGATGTATGAAACACTTACGGATGATGGTACACAAAATGAAAACTTTATGGTTCATTACAATTTTCCAGGTTTTAGTGTAGGTGAAGCAAGTCCTGTGATGGGAACAAAAAGAAGAGAACTAGGACATGGGAATCTAGCAAAAAGAGCATTGGAACCTATCATAGAGACAGATGGTAAAACTATTCGTCTAGTTTCTGAGATATTAGAATCAAATGGTTCATCATCCATGGCAACAGTTTGTGGTGGATATATGGCACTAAAAGCTGCAGATATAGAGACAAGTGATGTTGTAGCAGGAATTGCTATGGGCATGGTAAGTGACGGTGATAACTATGCGATACTCTCAGATATTATGGGTCTTGAAGATCATGATGGAGATATGGATTTTAAAGTAACTGGAAGCAAAGATGGTATAACTGCTATGCAGATGGATATCAAACTTGGAGGGATTAGTTTAGATATCTTAAAAGAAGCACTCTATCAAGCTAAAAAAGGCAGAAGCCATATCATAGATATCATGACAGAAGCTCAAAAAGAGATAGAGTTTAATGATGGAGTTCTTCCAAGTACTGACTTTTTCCATATTGATCCTGGTTTTATAGGTGAGATTATAGGTCAAGCTGGAAAAACTATCCGTGAGATAATAGAAAAATTTGAAGTAGCAATAGATATAGATAAAAAAGATGGAAAAGTTAAAATCACAGGTAAAAATAAATCTGGTGTAGAGGGTGCTAAAAAACATATACATGGTATAGTAAATACTCCAAAAGTTGCTAAAATCAAATATGAAGTCGGAGATAAATATGAGGGAGTTGTTAAAAAGATAGTTGATTTTGGTGCATTTATAGAGCTTCCAGACGGTACAGATGGACTTTTACATATCTCAAAAATCTCAAAAAATAGAGTTGAAAAAGTGAGTGATGTTTTAACTGAAGGAGATAAGATAACAGTTGAGATACTTGAGTTTAAAGGTAATAAGATCTCTTTAGGAAAACTATAAGATAATCTTTAGCACATTTTATATATAATTCGCCTATCAATTTCTAGTAGGGAAATCTAGGCATTTATGTTTAGGTTGCTTCATTTTACGATGAGGTTACGCTATCCGAACGGGTTGTAATAATTTTTAAGGAAACATATATGAAAAAAATTCTTTTTTTAATGGTAGCATTCGCTGCTGCTGCAATGGCAAATGATGGTGAGGTTGCAAACCAAACTATTAAAGCTTACTCAATGATTGCTGCTGGTCTTGGTCTTGGTCTTGCTGCTCTTGGTGGAGCTATCGGTATGGGTCACACTGCTGCTGCAACTATCGCTGGTACTGCAAGAAACCCAGGTCTTGGTGCTAAACTAATGACTACGATGTTTATCGCTCTTGCGATGATTGAAGCACAAGTTATCTATGCACTAGTTATTGCATTGATCGCTCTTTATGCTAACCCATATTTAGGTTAATCTCTAAGATTTAAACTAAAATAATCTTAAAGCCTAGCCTCTTTTAAGCTAGGCTTTTTATGCGTCTGTGGTGGAACGGTAGACACGCTACCTTGAGGGGGTAGTGCCTTACGGGTGTGGGAGTTCAAATCTCCCCAGACGCACCACTCTCAAACCCCTTAAATACGGGACTTCAAACAAAACAAATATTAAAATAACAAATGTAACGGCAGGTAGTATCTTGTGATAAATTTAATCTACAGCTTTTTTACAAACAATATGGATTAAAAAGGTTTAAGATAGCCATCTTCTATCATGATATCTATAGCTTTTTTACATGTAGGTACTGCTGTTTGTGAGGCAAATTGACTACTTTGTGGTTCAATTACTACTACCCCAATGGTGTATTTATGTGTTTTATCATTTGCAAAACCTAAGAAACTAGTGTTATATTTATCAACATATTTCCCTTTTTCAACTTTATGAGCAGTACCTGTTTTTCCTCCGACATCTAAACCTTCTGTGATAGTTTTTTTACCAGTTCCTTCCATGACTGTTTTAAGAAGGACTTTTTTAACCTTTTGGGCAGTTGAACTTTTGATAACCCTTATCTCTTCATCTTCTTCTATAGGTATCTCTCTATTGTATTCGTCGATGAAACTCTCCACTATCCTTGGATTTACCATCCTTCCATTATTGTTAAAAACACTGTATGCACGGATCAGTTGCATTAGATTCACCCTCATTCCATAGCCATATGCAGCGGTTGCTTTATAGATTTTGTTTTCAAGTTTTAGTGCTGAGGGGACAGAACCTTTTTTTTCATATATAAGATCTTTTGTTGATTTTTTGGCAAATCCAAATGCTTTTAGTCCTGCATAAAATTCACTGCCAGATAGTTTTTGAGCTAGTTGTGCTATACCAATATTTGATGAGTGGACGATGATGTTCTCAGCACTTAACCAGCTGTATCTGTGTTCATCAGTTATAACTTTTCTACCTATCTTAAAACGACCGTTATGTGTATTTACTAAATCATATGGATTGATCAAATTATTCTCTAAAAGTAGAGCAAAGGTTATAGTTTTCATAACACTTCCAGGTTCATAACTGTACTCAACCATCCCACTGTTGAGAGATGGATAATCACTCTTTTTGATAGCTTTCGGTAAAAACCTATTTGAACTTGCCATTGTGATAACTTTGCCATTTGTAGAGTTCATGATAGCTATCATTACCTGTTTAGCTTCTAGTTTCTCTTTCATCTGTGAACACATTCTTTCCATCTTTATCTGTAGAGATATTGGGATGGTTAGTTTGATATCTAAACCATTTATCTTTGGTTTTGTAAAGCTTTTTTTATTTAATATTATATATCCGTTTACATCTCTAAGTCCACGGCTTAAACTATCACCTCTTGCTGATAGTTCATTATCAAATCTTTTCTCTAGTCCTTTTTTACCTTTTACATAGGTATATCCATTCTCTTCAACTTTACATGGATAGCCTATTATTGGGGTTAAAAGATCTCCGTATGGATACTCTCGGCTCTCTCCACTTTCGATGATACTGAGACCGTGTATCCGCTTGATTCCTGTTTTTGGATCTTTTAACTCCAAAAACACCCTATATCTTCTTAACTCATAAGAGAGTTTTTTTAGGTATTGAGCTTCTTTTTCCTCTATGTTGTAGCTTAAAACTATAACACCTCTTCGTTTTTTTATTTTTTTTGATATTGTGTCTGCATCTATATTGGAATAAATACTAAAAAGTTGTATAAATAGATCTTTTTTTAATGGATCAATATAGCGTGTATCTACCATTGCTTTATAGAGTTTTTTTGTTGATGCAAGATGAAATCCATCTGCTGATATTATATTTCCTCTTTGAGCTTTTGAACTTTCTTTAGTGTATAAAGATGGGATGTGTCTTGGTTTTAAAACTGTTATTAGCATTACACTTAAAAATATCAAGAATCCAAGAGCAATTAAAGAGTAAAGAAGAAAGATTTTTTTACTTTTATTTTGATTTATCATAGTAACTTTTTTATTTAGATTATAGCATTATAATGTGATTTTTTTATTTTTTTGTATAAATTAGTTGCAATTTAAAAAAAATCTGATATAATTCCACCGCTCTTCTTTAGACTTGTGCAACAATGGTTTGGAGTACTGTGTCAGGGTAGGAATACAGCAGCACGCTTTAAACCTTTGTGTGCCGCAAGTATCTGGAGAAGGGTACTTCAACTATTTTTATAAATCATCCCTATATTTTGATATACCACATGGCTGATTTGGTGTCGGTGGATTTTCTTTTAAGTATGTTAAATCTTCTAAAGTTTGTATTAAAACCTTTTTTTGCTGAAGTATAGGTAACATAAGATTATCTTTTTCATTAAGTGGGATACCCCAATCAAGCAGTATGGTCTGCACCTGTTCATCTAAGTCCGATAAAGCATCTTGTATATATTTAATTGAATTCATAGTGAGAGTATAGCAAAAATTTAGAATAATTTAGGTACAATTGCGTTTCCAAAATTTTACGAAGGAGCAAATCGATGCCAAAAATGAAATCGGTAAAAGGCGCAGTTAAGCGTTTTAAGGTTAAGAAAAATGGTACTGTTAAGCGTGGAACAGCGTTTAGAAGCCACATCTTGACTAAACAAGATGCACAAACTCGTCGTGAGCAAAACACTTCAAAAGTGATTGCTAAAGCAGATGAAAAAAATATCAAGGCTATGATTAACTAATAAAAGTTAAATCATAAATCTCCAATTTATTTATAAAAATTGGGCAAGTCCACCAATGAAGTGGCACCTTGAACACATTTAAAGTGTCTGGGTAAAGAAAAAAAGGGAAAATATGCCAAGAGTAAAAACAGGTGTTGTTCGTAGAAGAAGACACAAAAAGATATTAAAACTAGCAAAAGGTTTCTATAGTGGTCGCCGTAAACACTTTAGAAAAGCGAAAGAGCAACTAGAGCGTTCATTAGTATATGCTTTTCGTGATAGAAAACAAAAAAAGAGAGAGTTTAGAAAACTTTGGATTATCCGTATCAATGCAGCTTGTCGCTTAAATGATATGAATTATTCTACTTTTATGAATGGACTCCATAAAGCTGGTATCGAACTTGATCGTAAAATTTTAGCTGATATGGCGATGAATGATGCTACAGCATTTAGTGCAGTAGTTGAAGCTTCAAAAGCAGCACTTAAATAATCTTATACCTCTTTTTAAGAGGTGTGAGTTACCCTCCACACACTAACCCCAGATATTATGATAATACTTTTTGATTTAGATGGTACTCTGATAGATTCAACAGATGCTATAGTCGATACTTTTCATTATGCATGTGATATGCATGGTTTTAGTAGAGTAAAAGATAAAGAGGTGACATCTTTAATAGGATATCCGTTAGATATTATGTTTAAAGGCGTCGGAGTGTCTGATGATAAGATTTGGGATTTTGTGGCTACATATAAAGATGAATACAGAAAAATTTCAACTAAAAAAACCACTCTTTTACCACATGCAAAAGAAGCTATACTTAGTGCTAGTAAATTTGCTACACTTGGGATTGTCACCACAAAAACAGGTAGATATTCAGAGATACTGATGCATCATTTTGACCTTATGCAATATTTTGATGTTTTGATTGGTCGTGAACATGTTGAATATCCAAAACCACATGCACAGCCCATCCTTAAAGCTATAGAAAAACTAGATACGCAAGGTAAGGAGATATGGATGATAGGTGATACTAAGCTTGATTTGATTTGTGCAAAAGAAGCAGGGGTAAACTCTATTGGTGTTTTAAGTGGATATGGTGAAAAAGATACCCTAAAAAACTTTACCGATATAATATTTAATGATACTCTTCAAGCTGTAAATTATTTAAAGAGTAGGAAAAAATAACACACAAACTCCACTTGTTAAATTCTGCAATTATTTCAAGCTATTTTTAAGACCAACTAGCATAAAATACATTAGATTATAAATTTAGAGTTATTCTTTCGTTTCCGTGCTGGAGTTTGTTCTGGTGGTGATGGGGTTTTACTTGAAAAAAACTGAAGGAGAATTTATGCTAGAAATTAGATGGCATAGTCGTGCTGGTCAAGGTGCTGTAACAGGTGCTAAGGGTTTGGCAGATGTTATTTCTACGACTGGTAAACATGTACAGGCATTTGCATTTTATGGATCTGCAAAAAGAGGGGCTGCGATGACAGCATACAATCGTGTGGATGATGAACCTGTTTTGAATCACGAGAAGTATATGGAACCAGATTATGTTTTTGTAATTGATCCTGCTTTGGTTTATACATCTGATGTTACAGTAAATGGTAAAGATAATACAAAATATATCATTACAACTCATTTAACAACTGATGAGTTAAAAAAAGCACAACCAAAGTTAGAGGGTAAAGAGGTTTATACAGTAGATTGTATCACTATTGCAAATGAAACTATTGGTCGTCCAATCCCAAATACACCAATGCTTGGTGCATTTATGAAAATTTCTGGGATGTACGATATAGAGTTTTTTAAAGAGAGTATGAAAAGAATTCTTAAAAAATTACCACAAAAAATTATTGATGCAAATATGATCGCAATTCAGCGTGCATATGATGAAGTAAAGTAAGGGGTTGATGATGGCACAACTAGGATGGGATGAGTTTGAGATAGGAGCGATACTTCGCTCTTTTGATGGCTCAATAGACGACATAGCGGGAACTCCCCAAAGAGACAGAAATTATTCACAAAACAACTCTTATGTAGCAAGTGTTGCGGACTGGAGACTTATTAAGCCAGTTTATAACAAAGACTACTGTATAGATTGTCAATTTTGTTGGGTGTATTGTCCAGATGTTTCAATCATATCAAGAGATAAAAAGATGGTTGGTATAGATATGGATCACTGTAAAGGTTGCGGTGTTTGTGTTGAGGTTTGTCCTACAAACCCTAAATCGCTTCTGATGTTCCCAGAACAAGCAGATGAGGAAACGGAGATAGCTTCGTGGCCAACTAAAGATGAGAAGGAAGAATAGATGGCATTTGATAAGTTAGAATTAAATGAAGTAGAAGTTTGGGATGGTAATCATGCCGCTGCACAAGCTCTAAGACAGGCACAGGTGGATGTTGTATCTGCTTATCCTATTACACCTTCTACAGCGGTTGTTGAGGGTTATGCAAAGTTCAAGTCAGATAATCTTGTTGAGGGTGAAGTTGTTATAGTTGAGTCAGAACATGCTGCGATGAGTGGTTGTATCGGTGCTGCCGCTGCTGGTGGTCGTGTTGCAACTGCTACTGCATCTCAAGGTTTAGCTCTTATGGCTGAGACACTTTATCAAGCAAGTGGTATGAGACTTCCAATAGTTTTAAACCTTGTAA
>Ga0256827_10002878_pt1 | contig 11007 bp, 7 predicted proteins | sample CV84metaG_FD_185977 | JGI IMG/M metagenome (GOLD analysis project Ga0256827, IMG submission 185977) | Hydrothermal vent microbial communities from East Pacific Rise, Pacific Ocean - CV84 | ecosystem: Environmental > Aquatic > Marine > Hydrothermal vents | place: Pacific Ocean: East Pacific Rise...
TTAGCAGACCAGATACTGAGTAAGCCTAAGCTCATAGAAGTAGATAGTATGGGGACTTCAGCAAGCTCAGTCAGCCAAGTAGTGTACCCTGTAGAGAAAGAAAAGAAGACTGAACTACTTTCCTACCTCATAGGCTCACGTAACTACCAACATGTCTTGGTCTTTGTACGTAAGAAAGAGGTGGCCGATGAAGTAACCAAAGAGTTAAACCTCTCTGGGCTTAAAACAGCTGTCATTCATGGGGGTAAAAGCTCAGGTGAACGTAGTCGTGCTTTAGAGGGCTTTAAAGAAAGCAAAATACGCGTACTCGTAGCTACAGACATTGCCGCGCGTGGGCTAGACATACCTAACTTAGCTGTAGTCATGAATTACGACATACCACACGTTACAGGTGACTACATACACCGTATAGGACGTACAGGGAGAGCAGGGGCTAAAGGCTTAGCTATCACACTCATATCACCTACTGAGATGGTGGCACTCAAAGATGTAGAAAAGCTCATGGGTAAAGCCATACCGCAAGAGAAGTTAGAGGGTTACGCACCTAAGGTAGAGGTGGTACAAAAAGGTGCACGTAAGAATCCAAAAGAACATAAAAGTGCAGATGGTGCCTTCGGTAAGAAAAAGAAAAAGTCTACGACATTTTCAAGTACTAAAAAACGTAAGACTACTAAGCGAGATGGCTTTAAAGTGTATGATGCGGGCAAACCTAAAGATGAGAAAAAGAGTAAGAGTAAAAAGAGAGGATGGGGGCGTAAATAATTACGCCAAATAATCCTGTAGTGCTTTAGGTACTAACTCTCCACCTGTAGCTTTAAGTTCTTTTATCGCCATGGCAGTAGCACGAGCGGCTGCAATAGTAGTAAAGTAAGCTACATGGTTCGTAAGTACTGATTGCCTGATAGTGACTGCATCCGTTTTGCTTCCTGCGTTGTCTGAAGTGTTGATAGCGATAGCTATCTCTTCATTTCGAATCATGTCATCTATATTTGGACGACCTTCAGAGATTTTGAGTACTTTTGTAGAAGTCACACCTGCTGCCTCTAGGGCACTATGTGTTCCTGATGTAGCCACTACCTCAAATCCAAGATCAGTAAACATTTTACCTACTTCACCTGCATAAGGCTTGTCCGATTCTGTAAGAGATAAGAAGAGTTTACCTTCTAATGGAATATTATTTTTAGAAGCAAACTGAGATTTGGCAAAAGACATTCCAAAGTTATCGGAAATACCCATTACTTCACCTGTAGACTTCATTTCAGGCCCTAAGATAAGGTCTGATCCTGGAAGTTTGTTGAAAGGGAATACTGCTTCTTTTACTGCCACATGGTTTTTAAGTGTTGGTTCCATGATCTTTTTATCGAAATTTACTACGTTAAAGGTATCATAAAATTTTAATGCTTCTTTTAAGTTACCTTGTACCATGACTCTTGTGGCTACTTTAGCGAGTGGTACACCCGTTGCTTTAGAGACAAATGGTACTGTACGTGATGCTCTAGGATTTACCTCGATAAGGTAAATTTCACCTTTATGAATAGCATACTGAATGTTCATCAGCCCAACCACACCAAGACCAAGTGCTATAGCAGCTGTTTGTTCTTTAACTTCTTCTTGTAACTTATCTGAAATACTTACAGGAGGGAGTGAACACGCAGAGTCACCAGAGTGAATACCTGCTTCTTCTATGTGTTGCATCACTGAACCGATGTAGACATCTTTTCCATCACAGATAGCATCAACATCTAGTTCAATAGCATTGTCAAGGAACTTGTCGATGAGCACTGGTGCATCATTAGAGACAGAGACAGCTTCATCCATGTATTGGTTGAGTTCTTCATCTGAGTAAACCGTCTTCATACCACGACCACCAAGTACAAATGAAGGACGTACAAGTACAGGATAACCAATACGGTTTGCTACTACAAGTGCTTTGTCTTTCTCAAATACTGTACCGTTGTCAGGTTGTTTAAGTCCAAGATCGTTAATAAATGTTGAAAAAAGCTCTCTGTCTTCTGCAAGGTCAATAACTTTAGCAGTCGTCCCTGAAATTTTTGCTCCAATGGCCGTAAGATCTTTTGCAAGTTTCAGTGGAGTCTGTCCACCAAAATGAACGATGACACCATCTGGCTTTTCAAGTTCAATCACATTTCTTACATGCTCAAAGTCAATAGGCTCAAAGTAGAGAATATCAGAAGTATCATAATCAGTTGATACTGTCTCAGGGTTACAGTTATACATAATAGACTTTACACCCATATCTTCTAGGGCAAATGCAGCATGTACACAACAGTAATCAAACTCAATCCCTTGACCAATACGGTTTGGTCCACCACCAATAACTAAAACCTTTTTATCCTTGGTCACTGAGCTTGTCGAAGTGGTCGAAGTAGGAAGTTTAGTAATGTTTGTTGTAGAGTAGAGGTAGGGTGTAAGTGCTTTGAACTCTGCAGCACAAGTGTCTACTTCATTGTACTCTAGAGCAACACCTACTTTTTCTCTGGCATTATAGATATCATTTTCAGAAAGAGTGAGTCCCTCTTTTTTGTTAATCACTTCAGCTATCATCGCATCTGAGAAACCTTCAGATTTTACTTGACGTAATCTTGTAGCATCTGAAAGTAGGGCAATATCCATCTCTTTTTCACGAAGAGCTAGTTCTTCTAATTGATAGAGGAACCATCTGTCTATTTTACATAAATCAAAAATAGCATCTACGGTCATACCACGTCTAAGTCCTTCAAAAACATAAAGCATACGATCGGCATGAGAACGACGAATTTCACGTACAAGCTCTTCTCCATCACATTTGATAGGGTTAAATCCTGTAAGTCCTGTCTCTAGAGAACAAAGTGCCTTTTGGAATGATTCTTTAAAGGTACGTCCAATGGCCATCACTTCACCTACAGATTTCATTGCTGTAGTCAGTGTAGAGTTTGCAAGTGGGAACTTTTCAAAAGTGAATCTAGGAAGTTTAGTGACAATATAGTCAATCACTGGTTCAAATGAGGCAGGTGTTCCTGTAATGTCATTGGTGATTTCATCAAGTGTATACCCCACAGCGAGCAGGGTAGCTACTTTAGCGATAGGATAACCAGTAGCTTTTGATGCAAGTGCCGATGAACGACTAACTCTTGGATTCATCTCGATGACAATCATGCGACCAGTATCAGGATTGATAGAAAACTGTACGTTAGAACCACCTGTATCTACACCAATCTCACGTAAGATTTTGAAAGAGGCATCACGCATATTTTGATACTCTTTATCTGTAAGCGTCAGTGCTGGCGCGATGGTAATACTATCACCCGTATGTGTACCCATTGGGTCAAAGTTTTCTATGGAACATACTATGATACAGTTATCGGCTTTATCACGGATAACCTCCATCTCATACTCTTTCCAACCAAGAAGTGATTCCATAATCTCAATCTCACTAATAGGTGAGGCATCAAGTCCTTCTTGGGCAAGTTTCTTAAACTCATCGATATTGTAAGCTACACCAGATCCACCACCAGCCATGGTAAATGATGCTCTTGAAATGACAGGGAAACCTATCTCTTTTGCAAGTATAAGTGCCTCTTCTAAGTTGTAAGCATTGGCACTTTTAGGTAAATCCATACCTATTTTTATCATTGCTTCATTAAATAGGTGTCTGTCTTCACCTTTTTTGATGGCTTCAGGATTTGCACCTAGAAACTCTATACCTTTAAGCATACCAGCATCATTCATATCCATTGCAACGTTCAATGCTGTCTGTCCACCCATCGTAGGCAAGATAGCATCAACATTTTCCTGTTTGATGATTTTGGATATCACTTCAGGAGTGATTGGCTCGATATAGGTTCTATCGGCAAACTCTGGATCTGTCATGATAGTCGCTGGATTAGAGTTAATTAATACAACACGATACCCTAACTCTTTAAGTGTTTTCGCTGCTTGTGTTCCAGAGTAGTCAAATTCACAGGCTTGTCCAATCACAATTGGTCCTGAACCGATAAGTAGAATAGTTTTGATGTCAGTGCGTTTTGGCATAGAGAGATACCCTTGGTTTTTAGTTTGATATTATACGTGATAGAGGCTCAAATACCCCTTAAAAAAGGGGATTCAAAATTATATATTTAGAATAAATCGAGTGAGCTTGCCTTAGGAGTCTTTTTAGGTCTATTTACTTTTTTAGGTTTGTTTGATTTTCTAGGTTTATATATTTTTCTAGGTCTACTCACTTTTTTAGGTTTAGCAACTTCTACTACTTCTGCAGGAATTTCTGGTTCGATTATTTCTTCTTGGGTTTGATCAATTCGTGATGGTATACTAGATATCGATGGGATACTAAGATTATTTTCTATTAATCTTTGGCTACTTACACTAATAGAAGTATTTATATCATTATTGACAGTATTTACTTTATATGGTTTTAATAATGTCCTGTTACTATCAAACCCTTCTGCAATAGTAGCTTTTGCATTATTTACAAGAAAAAAAGTTTTGGGATGATAAATATCACTATATGTTTTGATATATGCAACCTTATATGAACTTTGCAATTCAATCTTAGTAACTATACCTACAGGGATATTAGTGAAAAAAATATCATCTAATCCAGAAGTGACTACTTTGTCTCCGGTTTTAATTTTATACCATTTTGGAATAAATTTTACAATCATCTCATTGGTTTTAACACCTATTGCAATTCCTGGTGCATACTCTTTTCCTATAAAGACTGAAAATCGACACTTATCATCAGAAGTTAAAAAAGCATATAACTGATTATTTTCTAAACTTGCCACACCTGCAACAACATTTTTTTGGATTAATCCATAGAGTTTATCTTTATGTAATTCTGCAGGTTTAGTTAAAATAAGTTGTGAAAAACTATTGAGTTTCACATAAGAAATAGTTTCAGATATTGAAACATTATGAATGGGTAGTTTTGAAAGATCAGGTAAAAGAGTATAGATATCCTTAACTTCTTGAATATAATGAGTTTGTTCTAAAAGTTGTTTACGTAATAAACGATTTTCAGAAGTTAACTTTTCTATAGATTCTTTTTGAAAAATATAAGAATGACTCTTATCTTCAATACCTTGTGTCAAGTTTTTATACTTTTGCTTAATAGGATTAATGACATTTAACAGAGTTTCTGTAATACGTTGATCATTTCTCGTAAGCATGGCTGCTAGTATTAGTAACAGTATAACTATTGTAATTACTCTAGTCTTCATAAGCCATTTGCTGAAGTAAATCAATTTCATCTAGTGCTTTCCCTGTACCTTTAGCTACAGCTAAAAGAGGGTCTTCCGCGATATATACAGGCAGTTTCACTACATCTGAGAGATATTTATCTAATCCTCTAATCAGTGCACCACCGCCAGTAAGTACAATACCATTTTCTACAATATCACCAGCAAGTTCAGGAGGTGTTTGTTCAAGTACATCTCTAAGCGCATCAGCAATCTCTTCAAGAGAATCTTTCATAGCAGCCCTTAAATGTTCAGAAGTAATCTCCATAGATGCAAGACTTCCTTCGACTTGATCTCGACCACGTACTGTCGTTGAAAGCTCAGTTTCAAGTGCTATAGCTGTACCAATTTTAATTTTAAGTTCTTCAGCTACACGTTCTCCAATAAGAAGGTTAAAATTCTTTTTAATATAATCCACAATAGATTGATCTATATGGTCACCTGCAACACGAATAGATTTACTTTGTACAAGACCACCTAAAGATGTTACCCCAATTTCTGTTGTTCCTCCACCTATATCTACTACAAGATTTCCATTTGGATCTTTTACTGGTATACCTGCACCAATAGCAGCTGCCATAGGCTCTTCAATAAGATAAACATAACGAGCACCTGCATTTTCAGCAGAATCTTTTACTGCACGTCTTTCTACTTGTGTTAATCCATAAGGTACACAGATAATAATACGAGGAGAAAAGAAACCTTTTCTTTTATGTGCTTTTTCAATGAAATAACGAATCATCATTTCTGTCACTTCAAAATCAGCAATAACCCCATCTTTCATCGGACGTATAGCTTTGATATTGCCTGGTGTTTTTCCTACCATATCTTTTGCTTCTTGTCCCACTGCCAAAATACGTTGTTGACCGTGTTTATCGTATTGAATGGCAACGACTGAAGGTTCATTAATACTAATACCTTGACCTTTTACAAGTACTAGTGTATTGGCTGTTCCTAAATCAATGGCTAAATCATTAGAAAACATTCCAAGTATTCTTTTAAACATTCTTATTTTTCCTTATTATGCTGTTTTTTTATCTTTAATATACAAAGGCTTTGCCCCTGATGTTACAACTTCTTCAGTAATGACCACTTCATAGCCAGAAAGCTCTGGTAATTCATACATAATGTCAAGTAGTATCTCTTCAAGTATTGAGCGTAATCCTCTTGCACCTGTTTTTCTATCTATCGCTTTCTGTGCTATATATACGAGTGCATCATCTTCAAAACTGAGCTTTACATCATCTATTTCAAAAAGCTTTTGATACTGTTTGACTAAAGAATTTTTAGGCTCAACCAAAATACGGACCATATCTTCTTTACTAATTTCACCCAGTGTCGCAAGTACATGTAATCTACCAATGAGCTCTGGTATTAATCCAAACGAGACTAAATCTTCAGATTCTACAAGATGTAGAAGATTCTCTTCCTCTTTTTTAGAACGTTTCTTTTGTCCAAACCCAAGGGTATTAGCACCTAATCTTCTTTTGAGAATATCATTTAAACCATCAAATGCTCCACCACAAATAAATAATATATTTGATGTATCTATTTGAATAAAGTCTTGGTTAGGATGCTTACGTCCACCTTTTGGTGGAATATTTACTACAGAGCCTTCTATCAACTTGAGTAGTGCTTGTTGTACACCTTCACCTGATACATCACGAGTGATAGAACGGTTTTCTCCCATACGGGCAATTTTATCTACTTCATCGATAAAGACTATACCTTGTTCTGCACGTACAGGATCACCATCCGCTGCCATAAGAAGTTTGGTAAGGATATTTTCAACATCTTCACCTACATATCCAGCTTCAGTAAGATTGGTAGCATCTGCAATGGCAATAGGTACATTTAAAAATCTAGCAATAGTCTGAGCTAAAAGTGTTTTACCTGAACCTGTTGGTCCTATAAGTAAGACATTTGATTTAGCAATTTGTGTTGCATCATCGACGTTATCTCTAAATATACGTTTATAATGATTATATACAGCAACAGAAAGCGTCTTTTTCGCTTTCTCTTGACCAATCACATATTCACTCAGCATAGTGTCTATCTCTTTTGGTGTATATAGTATTTGTGTATCCGTATTTGTGGCTATTTCCTCTTGGTCTTCTTCACCAAATAAAATTTTATAGGCAGAGACCACACAATTTGAACATATATATGCATTTTCACCTGCGATAAGGGGGTTTTCTTCTGTTTCTTTTACTTCACAAAAACTACAAGTTTTACTACTCATTATTATTTATCCTCATTTTTCGTTCTATTAAAAGGTATCCCTCTTTTTGATGTTTTAATAAATTCACACAGTTTTTTAACCTTGTCCGATTTACTTGTTTCAAAAAGATTTTGAGCTACTTCTTGAATAGGGTTACCTTGTTCAAATAGTTCTCTATAAGCGCTTTTAAGTAAATTAATTTCATCTCGTTCTATATTTCTACGTAATCCAGTTAGATTTAAACCACGCAATACTGCTTTATTACCTTCAACTAGACAGTATGGTGGTACATCTTGTGTTAGTGCAGAAGCACCACCAACCATTACATAATCACCAATATGTACGAATTGGTGTACAGGTGTATACCCACCAATCACAACATGATTTCCTAATTCAACATGCCCAGCTAAAGCTACACCATTTGCCAATATACAATTATCTCCTAATATAACATCATGTCCAAGGTGAACGTAACCCATAAGAAGGTTCCCATTACCAACTTTAGTTACAGAACCACCACCTTTCGTACCAGGATTTAGAAGTGTAAATTCTCGAATAGTATTATTATCTCCAATAATTAATTGCACTGGTTCACCATTATATTTTAAATCTTGAGGGATAGTTCCAATAGCAGCATGCGAAAAGATACGATTATTTTTTCCAATGGTTGTATTTCCAGCCAAAACAGCGTGTGATGCAATTGTAGTATTGTCTCCAATTTTTACTTTTTCTCCTATATGAGCAAAAGGACCTATTGAAACGTTGTTACCGAGTATTGCACCATCTTCTATAACAGCTGTTGGATGAATTAAAGACATTGAAAACCTTATTTATCTACAATCATAGCTTTTAGTTCTGCTTGTGCAACAACTTTATCATCTACATATGCTTTTGCGTCTAGCTGCCATACAGCACCTTTGTTTTTAATTACATTGATTTTGTAAACCAGTTGATCACCAGGTGTGACAGGTGCACGGAACTTCGCTTTATCAATACTCATAAAGTAAACTACTTTATTTTCTATCTCTTCTTGGGTTGCACCATCCATACTTTTAAATGCAAGTACTCCACCTGCTTGTGCCATACCTTCTATGATCATAACACCAGGATAAATAGGATGATCAGGAAAATGTCCTTGAAAAACTGGTTCAGAAATGGATACATTTTTATATCCTTCTATATACTCACCAGCTTTTAAGTCAGTAATTCTATCTACTAAAAGAAAGGGGTATCTATGAGGTAATATTTTTTGAATTTCAACAACATTATAAAGCACGAGAGAACCTTTGGGTAATAATTTGAGTTATTTTATCTAAATGTTAGTAAATAACTGATTATTAAGGCTAAAGTTCTATGAGTACTTCTTTGACGTCACTATAGGTTTTAGCACTGCAAAGTATCTCTATTTTTTTGTCTGGAATCTCATCTACAACTAATATAACTGAAAGGTCATAGGGTGTAATACCTAGTTTTGTACGTAAGACAACTTCACTAGCAAAATGTGGTGGTGAAAATATAAGTTCCGTGACATTCTTATATGTAGTACCTGCTAAGGTATTATAGTGACTTAATGTAATGAAACGCACCTCATCACGGTTCATATGATGCACATCATTAACTGTGTATTCTATTTTCCCACGGCTATACTCACCTTTGAGTGTAGAGTAGGGTAGAAAGTGAGCAGGGACTACCTCTTTACGTATACGTAGCAGACCAGAGTGTAGACGCCAGTTTAAAAAACGCTGTTTAACTATTTTGTGTGGTTTATCAGATTCTTCAAGCTTCCATCGTTTTTCATACATCTCTATACGTTCTTCTATGGATTCTGGCTGTATTTGTGCAGAGATGGGCACAAAGAGTTCATCGGCTAGTTTATTTTGCTGATCACGTTGTATATTGAGTCCAAACATACACCCACAGTAGTCTTGACGGTAGAGTGCATCCTCTTTAGCCAATATGTTTTGTTCTTGTGTACCAGAAGCTTTACGGTAGTCAGGAGCTACAAAAGCAATACCTTCCCGCTGGGCCAACACATCTCCTGCCACTTGAAGTTGCTTGAGGGATTTTTTAGGGCTTGTGAGTAGGGTAGAGGTAAAAGTGCTCTCACCTAGCTCGGCAGCCTTTTTTGCAGAGATCTCAAAACGTCTATCAAAACAGACACCACAACGGCTACCTTTTTCAGGCTCATGTTCTAATCCTCTTACTGCTTCTAGCCAGTTTTCTACATCGTATTCACCTTCAAGTAGCTTAATGCCAAGCATTTTACAGCTACGTTTTACATCGAGTAGACGTAAGTAGTACTCAGAGTAGGGATGTATGTTTGGATCGTAGAAAAAGCCTGTGAGTTTTTCTGATGGGTATTCTTCTTGAAGTTTTTGTAAAAAGTAGTGGCTGTCTACAGAACAGCAGATATGTACTAACAAGGTTTTCCTTTTACCATTTGTAGGGTCGATGAAATCGACCATTATGTTTATTTTGTATCAGGTTTATGATCGATTCTATCGACTCTACTGTTGCATAATAATTTGTGCAACATTTTTGCTACTTCCATGCCCTAGATAAGTACGCAACTCTTCAGCTTTTTTGGCGAAGATTTCTCGGTCGGTATTGTAGTACTCTTTAAGTAAATTGTCAACGGTGACTTCTTCTTGCAGTATTTCATTGTGTAGAGTTGTGTTGTTGTAGTTGGTCAAGATGATATTGGCAAGTCCTACTTGTGTGATACCTAGCAGTTTAGTTCCTATGAAAAAGTCTACCTTTTTTGCAATATAGGCTAGAGTGAAAGGGGTACCAATAAGGGCAGCTTCCAGTGTAGCCGTACCCGAACAGATAAAGGCAAACTCTGAGTGTTTAAGAGCTTCATGTGTGTTACGTACCACTTCAAACTCTCTGTTACCTTTGTAAAGATGGGCTATTTTATTTCGGCTAAATGATGGGGGTATGACTAGTAAGGGACGTATGTCATTGCCTAGTTTTCGTCTAAGCTCTAAGAAAATGGGCATCAAACGGCTTATCTCTGATTTTCTACTTCCGGGCATAAAGGTTATCACATTTTTTGTTGCCTCTTCATTTCTATGTATATCTATTTCATCAAGTAGAGGATGCCCCACATATTGTGCTTTACCTTGTGGATAATAGTCTACTTCAAAAGGGAGTATGCCTAAAAGTTTATCACAGTATTGCTCTAGCTTTTTAGCACGCTTTGGTCTACTAGCCCATATCTGAGGTAAAATATAGTAGATTATCTCTTTGTCTGGGTAGGCAGTCTTAAGCTTCTTAGCTAGTGGTAAGTTAAAGCCAGAGCTGTCCATAAGCAGGACTTTGTCCACATCACGAGCTAACTCTACCATCTCATCTGCTACTTTAAAGAACCAACGTAGTTTTTTTATGGCATCTACCACACCCATAATCGCCATCTCAGAGATATCATACAGAGGTGTACCATTTTCTATGCTCATGTCAAATATACCTATGAGTTCTACATCTTGTGTATGTTTAAGTACCTCTTTTAAGTGGAGATTAGAAGAGGGTTCTAGGGCCGAGACT
>Ga0256827_10002879_pt1 | contig 11006 bp, 13 predicted proteins | sample CV84metaG_FD_185977 | JGI IMG/M metagenome (GOLD analysis project Ga0256827, IMG submission 185977) | Hydrothermal vent microbial communities from East Pacific Rise, Pacific Ocean - CV84 | ecosystem: Environmental > Aquatic > Marine > Hydrothermal vents | place: Pacific Ocean: East Pacific Rise...
ATTTAATGTACGTGATGCCCAAGAGGCTATTGAGAAAGCCTACCTTACTACCGATACCCAAACTGTGATTTTACTTGGTGCAAAACAGTTCTCTGAGGTGGTACAAAACAAACTACTCAAAGTCATTGAAGAGCCTCCAAGAGGGAGTATCTTTATTTTAGTTACTCAGAGTAAAGCGACGATTTTACCCACCATTCGTTCACGTCTTCCTATTGAGATAGCCCCTAAAACCACGTTAGAAGAGATAGAAATCCCCCCTTTAGAGGCGTTGTCACTAGAGAGTATGTACGCTTTTGTACAGAGCCATAAACGTACATCTACCCAAGAGATGTATGCCATTGTGGAGCGTTTAAGTAAAGAGGCTCTTTTTTGTGGGGCATTTGAGTTGAATGAAGAGGATTTAACCCTTTTAGGGCAGAGTTATGAAGCACTCAATATGGGGTCACCTCCTGTTTTTGTTTTACAAACCCTGCTCTTAACCCTTTTAGAGAAGAAACGTCGCATATAGTATGCAGTGAAAAAGGAGAAGTGTAAGATGTATCTCTACCGTATAGCAAAACCTAAAGAGGTCAAAGAGACCCTTCGCAGACTTGGTGTGCAAGGGGGTGGTGTTGAGATTATGGCAAAGAAGATGGAGCTTTTATACTTCCATATTCACGCCCTTAAAACCCCTGCTGTGAACATTTTAAAACAAGATGCGTTGAGTATTGGAGCAGAGCTTGCAGTACCAAGTGGTGCGATTATTTGTGAGCAACCTGTCTATGATTGTCTACTCATTGGTACACAAAAACAGATAGAGATACTCAGTAAAAAAGAGTTAGCCCAACCTTTTGGTCTAAAAACACTCGCCCAATCCTTACAACGCTTTTTAAAGCCTACACACTACCCTAGACGTATTATGGGGGTGATTAATGCAAATGAGGATAGCTTCTTTAGTGGGAGTCGTTTTCAAAAAGAGGATGCCATTGCTCAGATAAAACAAATGATAGCCAATGGTGCAGATATGATTGATATTGGTGCAGTCTCTTCACGTCCCAATGCTGAGGTGGTCTCTCAAACCATAGAGCTTGAACGCATGAAGCCTATTTGTGATGCCATTGCTTCTGAAAAACTTTTTGAACACGTTACCTTCTCCATAGATAGCTACACTCCAGAGGTAGTAGCGTATGCCCTAAATTCTGGCTTTAGACTCATTAACGACATCACAGGGGCAAGTGATGAAGCACTCATTAAGCTAGCCATTAAGTATGATGCTAAGCTCTGTTTGATGCATATGCAAGGTACGCCTCAGACAATGCAAAATAACCCAACCTATGAGGAGATTATGGTAGAGGTAAGCCACTTCTTTGAAGAGCGAATTGCTAAGTGTGAAGCGTTGGGGCTTAAGAGAGAAAATATCATTTTAGATGTGGGTATAGGCTTTGGAAAAACCCTAGAGCATAATGTAACACTCATTCAAAATATGCAACACTTTACCCACTTTGGGTGTGAACTTCTCATTGGAGCAAGCAGAAAGTCTATGATAGACCACATTACTCCCACCCCCGTAGAAGAACGCTTAGCAGGCACACTTGCCATTCACCTCAAAGCCGTAGAGAATGGTGCTAATATTGTACGCTGTCACGATGTAGCAGAACACAAACAAGCACTCGCTGTGGCTGAGGCGTTGAGATAAATTGACATTGTAGCCCCTTTGTGCTACAATCAGTAAAAAAGGATATCTTATGGCACTAGATGCGACAGTGAGAGCTAGAATAGATGTAGGCTTAAAGGAAGATGTTGAAAAAATTTTATCTGAGATAGGTATGAGTACATCTCAGGCTATTACAATATTTATGAAAGGGATTAAACGTGAAAGAGGTATCCCAATGGAGTTGAAAATTCCTAATGATGAAACATTACAAGCAATGAAAGATGCTGAATTAGGCATCAATATGGAAGAGATTACTCTTGAAGAGATGATAGAGGAGCATAAAAGAGGGTATAGTGCTGAGTGTTAAACGGCATAAAAGTTTTTTAAAAGATTTAAGAAAAATACAACTCTCCAATCAACACTTTTCTAAATATATTGTCTATATCTCAAGACTTATAGAAGAGAAAGATTTACCCATAGAAGCGTTGAATCATCCTTTAAAAGGTGAATATGTAGGATATTATGAATTTCATATTAGTGGTGATGTGCTTGTGATATATACAATAAAAGAGAACGAATTGTGGCTTATACGTATAGGCTCTCATAGTGAACTATTTAAAAGATAATAAGTATATATACCATCATACAAAGTGATGGTATATAAGGGGGCTATGGTTCATTTAATTTTTCCACTGTTATAGGATATATCATATCCTGCTCCATCATTAGTTAATAATTCCCATATAACATTATTTAGTGATAAAATCACGATAAACAATAGTTTCTGCTTCATCTCTTTTATTTTTTTGTCTTTTCATGTTCTAATGAATATTTATAGCTCGTAGTGAAGTTTTTATCTTGAGTTTTTTGATGAAAAGTTTCTATCTTGGCATTTACGAATGTTGTTTTCTTGTCTTTATTCCCTTGAATAGAAGCTAAATTTTTTTTGCTATGGATAAAAAGAGATTTACTTTTTAAGAGTGTGTTATACTTTCAGAAAAAGAATGTTGATGACACCTAAACAATACCAAGAAAAAGTAGAGACCCTTAAAAAATGGGCATACGCCTATTATGTTGAAGACAATCCTATCGCTACCGATGAAGAGTATGACACACTGTACCACGAAGTGCTAGAGTATGAAAAGGCACATCCAAGTGAGATGCTTTCAGACTCTCCTACGGCTCGTGTGGGGGGTGTGGTGCGTGATGAGTTTTCTAAGGCAAAGCACATCAAGCGTATGTGGAGTATGGAGGATGTCTTTACTACCAAAGAGATGCAAGAGTGGTTAGATAGGGTAGAGAAGAATGTAGGAGAGTGTGACTACTTTTGTGAACCTAAGTTTGATGGGGCGAGTATGAACTTGCTCTATGAGGGGGGGAAGCTTGTACGTGCCATTACCCGTGGTGATGGTGTGGTAGGTGAAGAGGTGACAGACAACGTACGTACCATTCGCTCTGTACCACTTAGCATTGCCTATGAGGGGCAAATAGAGATACGTGGAGAGGTGGTCATTCGTAAAGATGATTTTGATATCATCAACCGTGAGCGTTTGACCAAGGGGGAACAACCCTTTGCCAATCCACGCAACGCTGCAGCTGGGAGTCTGCGTCAGTTAGACTCTAGCATCACTGCAAAGCGTAGGCTTGTCTTTTACCCTTGGGGGTTAGGGGAAAACACTCTGACACAAACCAAACTCTCTGAAAAGATGGATTTTATCTACAAGCAAGGCTTTCTCAAACCTCCCTACACCAAAGCGTGTAAGACTCTAGAGGAGATAGAAGCCTTTTACCACTTTCTCATTAGCAAGCGTGATGAGATTCCTATGATGATGGATGGTATGGTGGTCAAAGTAGATGAGGTAGCCCTTGAAGAGAAGCTAGGTTACACCGTGAAAGTGCCAAAGTGGATGTGTGCTTACAAGTTTCCTGCTGTGGAGAAAGTCACCAGAGTCAATGCTGTGACCATTCAGGTAGGACGTACAGGGGTACTCACACCCGTAGCTGAGGTAGAGCCAGTGGAACTTGATGGAGCAATCATAGCACGTGCTACGCTTCACAACTTTGATGAGATAGAACGTAAAGGTTTAATGATAGGTGACAGTGTCATACTCATACGCTCTGGTGATGTCATTCCAAAAATTACCAAAGTCCTTGCCGACAGACGCAATGGCTCTGAAGTTGCCATCGCACGTCCAAGGGAGTGTCCTACCTGTGGCTCTGAGGTGTTAGATGAGGGTACGCTCATTAAGTGTCAAAATTTAGACTGCCCAGACAGAGTGGTAAACGCCATCATACACTTTGCTAAAAAAGGGTGTATGAACATCGATGGGTTAGGGGCGAAGATAGTAGAGCAGTTGGTCAAAGAGGAGAAGATAAAAGACATCTTAGGACTCTACCATCTAAGCTATGAAGATTTAGAGGGACTAGAGGGCTTTAAAGAGAAACGCATTAAGAAACTACTTTCCTCCATAGCCAACACCAAAGGCGTACCTCTACACAGACTCATCTCTGCTATGGGCATAGAACACATTGGTGAAGTGGCTGGAAAGTCTTTGGCACTAGAGTTTGGGCTTGGCATTGTAGATGCCACCTCTGAAGAGGTTGTAGCCATAGAGGGCATAGGTGAAGAGATGGCGAACTCTCTACTGGAGTTTATGCGTGTCAATCGTGACTTTGTTTTAAAGCTATTTGATGTGATTGAACCAACCGTAGAAGAGAAAGTAGAAGCAAAAGAGAACCCCTTTAGAGACAAAACCGTCGTCCTTACAGGAACTATGAGCGTAAGCCGTGGCGTAGTCAAAGAGATGCTAGAGAAACTTGGGGCGAAAGTAAGTGGCTCTGTGAGTAAAAAGACAGACTTCTTAGTCTATGGAGAAGATGCAGGAAGTAAGCTAACAAAGGCTGAGAGCTTGGGTGTGACTACGCTTACTGAAGATGAGATGAGAGCGATGGTATAGGTAAAGCTTTCAATACTTATAGTGATAAAACTGAAAATTTTACTCAATGCTCTTTAACCCTTTTTTAATAGATAATTATCTATACTATTTACAGGTAAATTCACTAGTAAATAAAAGGAGAATATGATGGTACACTATACAGAACAAGAACTCTTTTCTATTACAGATTTTACAAAGAAGATAAGTTCTCTCCTAAAAGATGTGAAAAGTAATACCCTAGAGAAGATAGGCGTACTGAAAAACAATCGCCTAGAAGCTGTGGTACTCTCTACTGCTGAGTATGCACGACTCAAACAGATAGAAGAGGAGTCACTGAGTAGTCAATGGAGCTATTGGAAAGATGAAGAGTTAGATAACTTTGGTAAGATTGCCATAGGGCTAAGTAAGCACGATTATGATGATGAGGACTACTCACAATGGTAGGAAGTATCTATTTTATAGAGATGCCTTATTCTGATTTTAGAGAGTTTAAGGGGCGACCTGTACTGGTTTTTAAGCAGATAGATAAGAGTGATGTATTGGTATTGCCTTTGACAACGAATTTAAGTAGAGAGGGTATTATTGTTACGAACAAAGATATATCCGAAGGCTCACTTAAAAAAGAGTCGGTAGTTATTGTGCCAAAAATAACAGCAATTGATAGTGCATTAATCCATTCAAGTCGTAAGATAGCAACGTTAAAAGAGCAAACACTCTCTAAAGTGTTACATAAGATTTGTGTGAAGTTTGAGTGTTGAACTATGTTATAATATCCTTAGATTCTACTACGCTATAACCTTTTTTTGAATAAGAGAGAGAAGATTATAAAGAGAGTAGATACTTTAGATTTTTGAGTGAATGGATTTGAATGAAAAAAAACCTATTTGAGATGGGGGCGAATTTTGATGAGGGGTGGGTATCGGACAATAAAAATACCCCAAAACCTCAAAAGAGTATAGAGATAAAGCCTCCTGAAAAACATCAGCTTTTTTGTCAAAAAGAGAAGCGTCGGGGGAAAGTGGTAACAATTGTGCAACCCTTTTATCTTGAAAAAAAGGCACTTCAAGGGCTTTTAAAGAGTCTTAAAAAAGAGTTGGGTACGGGTGGAACACTCAAAGAGAATCGTTTGGAGTTTCAAGGTGATATTGCCCCTACCTTGCAAGGTGCGTTAGAGAAATATGCGTATCGATTTAAAAAATAGAAAAGAGTGTAAAGATGAGATTAGATAAATACCTCGTAGAGGAGGGTTACTATGAGAGTCGTAACCGAGCCCACGAAGCCATTAAAGCAGGGCTTGTTTGTGTAGATGGGAAAAAAGCAAAACCCTCTATTAAGATAGACACCAACAGTGTGATTGATGTAGAAGATGCTAAGTTTTATGTGAGCCGTGCAGGACGTAAACTAGAGGCATTTTTAGCCCAACACCCACTCTCTTTAGAGGGGAAGCGTGCGTTAGATATTGGCTCTAGTACAGGAGGATTTGCTCAAATTCTCTTAGAGAATGGGGTTGCCTCTTTGGCGTGTGTTGATGTGGGGTCTGAACAGTTACATATCTCATTGAGAAAGAGTGAGAAGATTCGACTCTATGAGGAGACGGACATTCGTAGCTTTGAGCCTGAGTCACCTTTTGAAGTGGTAACGTGTGATGTGTCGTTTATCTCTATTTTACAAATTATTGATGCCATTGATAGACTCTCTGCAAAGGGGGGTGATATTGTGATACTCTATAAACCTCAATTTGAAGTAGGAAAAGAGGTTAAGCGTGACGCTAAAGGGGTAGTGCAAGATAGAGATGCCATTGAGAGACGTAAAGAGGCATTTGAAGAGAGAGCCAAAGCCTTAGGGTGGGAAGAGGTGGCACAAGCCCCATCACAAGTGGCTGGAAAATCAGGAAACCAAGAGTACCTCTACCACTTTACAAAAGCCTAATCTTCTCTCCATTTTGGGTGGTGAAAGTGTAGGCGTTTGTCGCAACTTTTAGAGGTGACAGACTCTACAAGGGTAATCGTACCAATCTTTTGCCATACAATCGTATCTCTCTTTTTTTCACTCGATACTTCAATGTTGAGTACCCATTTTTGAGAAGGGCTAAGGGTGAGTTCTTCTCTAAAGTCAAGGGTATCTTGGTTGAGAGGGGTTTGGCTCGTAAGCCTAAGCCACGTTGGGGTATGAATATTGCCCTTTTCATTGAGTTGCGATACTTCATAGAGTTGACGTATATTGGGGTGGCTATCGGCTTGTGTAAAGGTACGTGTGACTTGAATGGCATAGAGAAGATACTTGAGTACTTCTGCATTGGTTGAGATGGGAGGTTCATTGGTAAGGGCAACATCACTAAAGTGTTTAGCACGTGTCCCTCCTAGGTCATCTATGGTAAAGAAGTTGGCTGTGTGGTTTTGTGGGAGATGGTTAGGATTGGTTGTACCAAAGAGTTTACCAGCAAGCCCAAAGGCACGGATTTTTCCACTTTCTGTTTGGCTCATTGCTGAGGAGATACGTACAATGATGAGAGAGCGACTCCCCTTTTTAAAGTAGCCACTGTATGGATTGTTTTGGTTAATACGCCACTCTCCACGTAGACAGATACCATTAGGGTGTGCTAACTTCTCATAGGGAGGTAGGAGGTCTTCTTGACTTTTGAGTGTCCGTTTGGCATCAGATAAGATAAAGTTCTTACTCCACGTAAAGAGTTTCCCAAAAGAGATGGTGTAGTGTGGCAGTGTGGTGTAGGGGTCAGACTTGAGTTGACTCCATAGTTGGTTGGCTGTCATCGGTTCGGCCTTTAAAGAGAGTAGTAAGAGGGTGTAGAGTAGAAGATATTTCATAGAGGTACGCCTTTTTCAATATAGTACCTCATTTAAGTTAAGGAGATTTAAAATGAGTTACAATTTCATAAGATTACTTAGGGGACGTATGTGAAGTTTACAAATAGGATTCAGACAGTTGCAATTGGCTCTTTTGATGGACTCCATCTTGCACACAAAGAGGTCATCTTTGAAGCAGATGCTTTGGTGATTATTGAGCGTAATGGGGGCTATTTGACCCCTGGATATAAGCGTGCAAACTTTACCTCAAAGCCGTGTTATTTTTACCATCTTGAAATGATTCAATCTTTCACTCCTGAAGCATTTGTTCAACGTTTAGAGGAGGATTTTCCTCAATTGCAAACCATTGTTGTGGGGTATGATTTTGCATTTGGTCGTGACAAAGTAGGCTCTCCTGCACGTCTAGCCTCTCTCTTTCGTGGAGAGGTAAAGGTGGTAAAAGAGGTCTCTATTGATGGTATATCGGTTCACTCTCGTACCATTAAATCCTACCTTAAAGAGGGTAATATTGCTATGGCAAATAGACTGCTTGGGCGTTGTTATACCCTTGAAGGGGAAGTTGTTAGAGGGCAAGGATTGGGTAAAAAAGCACTCTTTCCTACATTGAACCTGCACGTAGAGGGGTATCAACTTCCACTTGAAGGGGTCTATGCTTCACGCAGTTTGATTGAGGGGAAATGGTACCCCTCTGTAAGTTTCTTTGGGCATAGAGTGACAACCGATGGTCACTATGCAATAGAGAGTTATGTCTTAGATGCCTCTTTAGGAGAGGTAGAGGGGGTTGTAGGGCTAGAGTTGGTTGCCTTTTTACGCAAGAATGCTAAGTTTGAAACACTCGAAGCACTCAAAGCACAAATTACACAAGATATTCAAGAGGCAAAAGGGTGGGTATGTTAAAACGTCTATCAAAAATAGTACTTTGGACACTGCTTTTAGGTTATGTGGGCATAGGTGTTGCACTCTATTTTTTTCAAGAGAAGTTACTCTACCACCCAACCCCTGCTATCTCTACACCATACCCTAAGATGGTACTTCACCAAAAGGGGGCAGATGTGGTGGTGCATATTTTAAACCCCAATCAGCCTAATGCTATTTTATACTTTGGAGGTAATGCAGAGTCTATGGCAAAGAGTGCAGCGTATATTGCTAAGCAGTTTCCTCACTTTACGTGCTATTTGATGGATTACCGTGGGTTTGGAGAGAGTACAGGTGTGCCATCGCAACAAGCATTAGAGTCAGATGCGTTAGCTCTTTATGATGTTATTGCACCCAAACACCATAGTGTGAGTATTGGAGGGCGTAGTTTAGGAACGGGGATTGCTTCGTATGTGGCATCTCATAGAGAGGTACGTAAATTAGCACTCATTACACCCTATGAGAGTATCGCCTCTGTGGCACAAGAGCGTTACCCTCTCTATCCTGCGAAACTCTTGTTAAAAGATAGCTATAACACCTTAGCTGAAGTCCCTCATATTAAAGCACCTAGGTTTATTGTGATAGCACAAAACGATACCATTATCCCACGTTGGCATACCCAAAGACTCATAGAAGCCTTTCCAAAGGGGCAACTCAAAATTGCTATTATTGAAAATAGAGGGCATATTGATATCTCTGATGATGCACGCTATTATAAGATAATGCAAGATTTTATAGGAAGAGGATAGTCCATGGAAGATAGAGTATTTCAAGAGAAGATTCATAAAAAGTTTGAGTTTGATGAAGCCGTAGCATCGGTATTTGATGATATGTTAAGCCGTTCTGTTCCCTACTATAATGAGGTGAGAGAGATTATCATCTCCCTTATTTTAGCCCAGCAAAAAGAGGGAATGCGTGTACTTGACCTTGGCTCATCTACGGCTAAGTTTCTTTTAGATTTAGATGCAAAACGCTCTGTAAATATGTCCCTTAAGGGGTTAGATAACTCTCCTGCTATGTTAGAGAGGGCTAGACAGAAGTGTCACGCATTGGGTGCAGATATTACCCTTGAACTTGCCGATATGTTGCGTTATACCTATGAGAAAGAGGATGTTATTGTTGCAAACTACACTTTACAGTTTATTCGCCCTATGCAACGTGTTGAGTTGATGGAGAAAATCTATGAAGGCTTAGAGGAGGGGGGAGTGTTTATCTTCTCTGAGAAGGTGGTGTTTGAAGATAAAGTGTTAGATAAGCAGATGATTGATATCTACTATGCCTATAAAAAGAAGCAGGGCTACTCTGAGTATGAGATTGCTCAAAAAAGAGAGGCATTAGAGAATGTTCTTATCCCTTTTACCATAGAGGAGAATCGTCAAATGTGTCAAAAAGCTGGTTTTTCAAAAGTGGAGACGATTTTTCAATGGGCAAATTTTGTGACCTTTGTAGCAAAAAAATAAATGATGCAAGAAAAGAGATTAAAAAAAAGAAAATTCATCAATTTTAAGCTATAATCTTTTAATGAATTTTTAGGGTCACCCTATATAGTAAGGATATACCATGAGTTGGACACCAGATAGTTGGAGAGCATTTCCCATTAAGCAACAACCTACCTACGAAGATAAAGCACAATTAGAGGCAGTTGAGAGTCAGTTGAGTGCTTTTCCTCCTCTTATTTTTGCAGGTGAAGCACGCAGATTGAAAGAGAAGTTAGCTGCTGCTGGACGTGGTGAGGCATTTTTGCTTCAAGGGGGAGATTGTGCTGAGAGTTTTGCTGATTTTAATGCAAAAAATATCAAAAATCTCTTTAAGTTAATGCTTCAGATGAATATGGTACTCATGTACTCTACGGGTAAACCTGTGGTAAAAGTTGGACGTATTGCTGGACAGTTTGCAAAGCCAAGAAGTTCAGACTATGAAGAGAAAGATGGGGTTAAACTTCCATCATACCGTGGTGATATTATTAATGGTATTGAGTTTACCAAAGAGGCACGTGTACCAAACCCTGAAAATATGCTCAAAGCCTACTACCAATCAGCTTCAACATTGAACCTTCTTCGTGCCTTTTCACGTGGAGGGTTAGCAGACCTCAATAAAGTCCATCAGTGGAACTTAGAGTTTATTAAAGACAATCCTCTAGGTAAAAAATATGATGAGTTGAGTGATAAAATTGACCACTCTATGAAATTTATGGCTGCGTGTGGATTGAGTTCAGATGTAATGCCTCAACTGCATCAAACCACACTCTATACCTCTCACGAAGCGTTGCTTTTAAATTATGAAGAGGCATTAACACGACAAGATAGTGAAACGGGTGAGTGGTATGACTGTTCTGCACATATGCTTTGGATTGGTGACAGAACCCGTGATTTAACAGAGGCACACATTGAGTACTTTAGAGGAATTCAAAACCCTATTGGGTGTAAAGTGGGTCCAAGTATGGGTGAAGATGAGTTGATTGCACTCATTGATGCACTCAACCCTGAGAATGAAGAGGGGAGATTGAACCTTATTGTGCGTATGGGTGCAGATAAGATTGCAGAGTACTATCCTCCACTCTTGAAAAAGGTAAGAGATGCTGGAAAGAATGTGGTTTGGAGTATTGACCCTATGCACGGAAATGTTGAGAAGAGTTCAACAGGGTTTAAAACCAGAAACTTTGATAATATTCTCTCAGAAGTAGAGCAGTTCTTTGCT
>Ga0256827_10002880_pt1 | contig 11006 bp, 5 predicted proteins | sample CV84metaG_FD_185977 | JGI IMG/M metagenome (GOLD analysis project Ga0256827, IMG submission 185977) | Hydrothermal vent microbial communities from East Pacific Rise, Pacific Ocean - CV84 | ecosystem: Environmental > Aquatic > Marine > Hydrothermal vents | place: Pacific Ocean: East Pacific Rise...
TCTTGCAATAGAATCTTGTTGACGTTGAAGTGCTTCTATTTCTTCTTGCGAGGGTTGTGTGTAAATGGCATAACCAACAAAGAGTAAGCCTATTAAAATAAATCCTATAATTGAATCTTTATTCATGTCTTATTAATTTTTAAAATATTTTGCTGTGTGTTTTTTATTTGTTTTCTAAAGCTGCTTTTACAAATCCTATAAAAATAGGATGTGGTTTAATTACGGTACTTTTGTATTCGGGGTGGAATTGAACACCTACAAACCAAGGGTGTTTGGGAATTTCCACTATTTCCACTAGATTGGTTCTAGGATTGATACCTGAAGCCTTCATTCCCTTATCTTCGAATTGTTTTAGATAATCGTTGTTAAATTCATAGCGATGTCTGTGTCTTTCGTTTGTTTTAGTACTTTGGTATGCATCAAAAGCTTTATATCCTTCTTTTAGTTGACAAGGATAAGATCCTAAACGCATTGTACCTCCCATATCTAAAATGGTTTTTTGGTTTTCCATTAAATCGATAACAGGATAAGGTGTTCTTCTGTTCATTTCGGAAGAATGAGCATCTTTAAAATTAAGTACATTTCGTGCAAATTCGATAACAGCACATTGCATTCCTAAGCAAATTCCTAAAAATGGAATGTTATTTTCGCGAGCATAAGTAATAGATAAAATTTTACCTTCGATACCACGATGTCCAAAACCTGGAGCTACCAAAATGCCTTGTAAATCTTTTAGTTTGTCAGTAATATTTTTTTCTGTTAGTTTTTCAGAATGAATCCAATGAATATTTACCTTTGTTTCGTTTTTAACACCAGCGTGTAGCAGTGCTTCGCTAATAGATTTATAGGCGTCGTGTAATTCTACATATTTACCAATAAGTCCTATGTTAACTTCGTTTTTAGGATTTTGAAGAACGGATAAAAACTTTTTCCATTGTTTTAATTCGGGATTTTGTTTTAGGGGTAAATCTAATTTCTTGAGTACGGTTTCGTCTAATTTTTCCTCGTACATTTTTAGAGGTACTTCGTAAATTGTAGATACATCTATAGATTCTATAACCGAAGATTTTTCGACATTACAAAATAAGGCTACTTTTCTACGAATATCATCGTTTAAAGAATGTTCTGTTCGTAAAACAATAACATCGGGTTGTACTCCATTTTCCAACATCATTTTTACAGAATGTTGGGTTGGTTTTGTTTTTAATTCTCCAGAGGCTGCCAAATAGGGTATTAATGTAAGATGAATAACCATTACATCTCTACCTAATTCCCATTTTAACTGTCGTACGGTTTCTATATAAGGGAGCGATTCTATATCGCCAATTGTTCCTCCTATTTCTGTAATAACAACATCAAATTCTCCCTTGTTGCCCAAGAGTGTCATTCTGCGTTTTATCTCGTCGGTAATATGAGGGATAATCTGTACGGTTTTTCCTAAATAATCTCCTTTTCGCTCTTTTTCGATAACCGATTTGTAAATTCTACCTGTGGTTACATTGTTGGCTTGTGAGGTAGGTACATTCAAGAAACGCTCATAATGTCCTAAGTCTAAATCTGTTTCTGCACCGTCATCAGTTACAAAACATTCGCCGTGTTCGTATGGGTTAAGTGTGCCAGGATCAACATTGATATAGGGATCAAATTTTTGGATAGTAACAGCGTAACCTCTTGCTTGTAATAATTTAGCGAGTGATGCTGATATTATTCCTTTTCCTAATGATGAGGTAACACCTCCTGTAACAAATATGTATTTCGTTTTTTTCATTTTAAAATTTATAGGTTAAGCCAATACTTGGTAAGATTGGTAACTGATACATTTTTTCGTTATTAAAATTGTCAACATAAAATATGTTTCTACGATTATATACATTGGTAATACTTAGCGAAACCAATAATTTGTTTTTCTTGATATAAATGGTTTTTTTCATGCTAATATCTAATCGATGATAATCTGATAATTCTTGAGAATTAATAGGTCCATAGATGGTTCCTACTTGTCCATTAAAGCTTTGTACATCTGGATTTATACTATTCTGAAGGGTTAATTGTTCGTAGTAGCCTTGTACTGGTGTAAAAGGGAATCCACTTCCATAATTCCAACGAATGCTAAAGCTCCAAGATTTTTTATTTCCAAAGGAGTAGTCTCCCATTAAATTAACATTGTGACGTCTATCAAAATGTGTTCTATAAATAATATTTCCATCATCACGATTAACAAACCCTAAAGAATAAACAGCCCATATTTTAATATTATTTTTTTTGTAATTGACAGAAATGTCGGCTCCGTATGCTTTTCCTGTTTCTATGATAAAATCTTTTTTTAGTTCGTCTGGTTCATCTTTGTTTTCAGTATTATCATCGTATATTTTGTTTCTATTTAAATTTGTTAATTGGTCAAAATATTTAATATAACCTTCTATATTAACATCAATATATCTGTTTATATCTATCTCAGTACCCAAAATAAGGTGTTTAGCTTTTTGTAATTTATGGGTTAATAATTCTCCTTTAAATGATTTAGGCAAATTATCTGGACCAGATAAAAATCCGTAAAATAAGTTAACAACATCTCTGTCGGAGGTGGCTGCAATAAGATTTTGAGAATACATACCTGCTGCTACTTTAAAACGCAGATACTCTAACATATTAAATTTGATTCCTAATCGAGGTTCGAAGGAAAGGTTGTTTAAAGATGCGTAATAATGTGCTCTAAATCCAGGCTCAAAAATTAATCGACCTGTAATAAATTTAGTTTTGACATAAGCAGCCATTTCTGTGGTATTTTCTACTTGCGAAATTTGTCTACCTACAGCATTTGTAAATTGGAAATCTGTTTTTCCTCCTATTCCTTCGAAGCCATAATCAACTTCGTTTTTACCTAAGAAGTAGTGTAGATTAAGTCCAAAATTAAAACTATTGATTTGGCTAGTTCTTTTAAAGCCATCTGTATTTTCTAAATTAATTTTATAATTGGAGTACGATGTTCTTATCATTAAGATGGTAGGTACATTTTCTGGAACAATCATTATTTTACTTCCAATACCATATTGGTCCCAACTATAATCAGAAACAGATTTAAAGTTTACGGCATCGTTAAAATTGAACCCAAAAAGGCTTAGTTTGCTACCGTTATCCATATTGTATGTCAATTTTGCAAACAAATCGTTGTAATTAAATGGTAAGCCATCTTTGTTGGCGTATGGATAAAAATATTTTGATGTTTGTTTAAGGTAAGATGTTTTTCCGTAGGCTAAGTAAGTTAAGCTTTGTGGAGAGTTTTCTTTTTGTTTGATAATAGGTCCATCTGCTAAAAAGCTAGCACCAAAGGTGCTCATTGCTACTTTTCCTTTGGTTTTCTTTTTGTTACCTCCACGAAGTGCAATATCCATTATCGAAGATATTCTTCCTCCATATTCGGCATTAAATCCACCTGTGTAAACGTCGGCACTACTAATAGCATCGGTTTCGAATACTGAAAAGAAACCTATGGAATGAAAAGGTTGAAAAATGGTCATTCCATCTAATAGCACCTTGTTTTGAATGGGGGCTCCTCCTCGAATATATAATTGTCCGCCTTGGTCACCTGTAAATATAACCCCTGGAATAGTTTGTATGGCTTGTGCTAAATCGGGCTCGCTTCCCATACTTGGTAATTGCGTAATTTCCTTGGGTGATAATTTCACAACCGACATTCGAACTTCGGTTTTCATTTCTTGTCTTTTGGCAGAAATAATAACATCGTCCAATCTATTGGCTGATTTTTCTAAGTGAATTTTAAGTGATAGTGTTTTGTCTTTTTCTATGTTAATTGCTTTATTATAGGTGGTATATCCTAAATAGCTAACTTCAAGAGTGTATTTGCCTACAGGAATATTATTTATAAAAAAGAACCCATTTAGGTCTGTTGCAGTACCTATTCTTGTACCTTTAAGATAAACATTGGTAAATAGGACGGCTTCTCCAGTTTCTTTATCGTATATAAACCCTTTTACTGTTCCTGTTTGAGAGAAACTTGTTAAAGAGAAGAAAATAAAAAAGATATAAAGTAATATTCTTTTCATAGTTTGTTTTTTATAAAAAAGAGTCGATTAATTTAATTTTCTCTTTTAATATTTTCATATTTTTCTTTGCTACTTCTATTTTGTTTTGATACTCTTTCAATAAGGTGTTGGCAGCTCCAGTAGAGAAGAATCCAATATTGTTTTCCCATTGTTGGATATCCGATTCTACGTGCTTTAATTTGGTAACAATTTTATATCGTTCGCTTAATATTTGGTTTTCGGCATCTCTAGTATCTTTATATCCTTCTAGTTTAACTCTTAATCGAATTAAATCTTTTTCTTTGATATCAATATTAAGCTTGTCGAATTGTTTATTGATAGCAACTCTGTATTGTTCTTGAACTTCTTTTTTGTTTTTTAAAGGTACGTAGCCTATTTCGTTCCAACGTTTTTGAAATTCTTTAAGCTGTTCTAGAGCTTTTTTACTATCTTCATCATGTTGATAGTTTTTAATTTCTTCGATAAGCTGTTTTTTCTTTTCTAAATTTTCTTTTTCGTCACCGTGAATTTCTTTAAAAGCATTTTCTTTATTGGTAAAGAAAACATCACAAGCAGCTCTAAATTTTTTCCAAAGACTTTCCGACTTACTTCTAGGAATAGGTCCTGTTTTTTTCCATTCTTTTTGTAATTGAATGATTTTAGCGGTTGTTTCTTTCCAATTGGTATCGTTTTGTAGGGCTTCTACTTGTTTTATTAAGTCTATTTTGGCAGCAATTTGGTCTTTTTGTTTGTTTTTAAGTGTCTTATAGTAATCATTTTTATTTTTGAAGAATTGATCGCAAGCAGCTTTAAATCTTTTGTAAATACTGTCGTTATGCTTGGCGGGAACCATTCCTATAGTTCTCCATTGTGCCTGTTGTTCTATTATTTTTTTTGATGCTTCTTCCCATTCTTTAGGGCTTGTATAAGTTTCGGCATTTAAAGCATCAATTAATTCGCAAATTTGTGTTTTTAGGGTAAGGTTTGCTGTTTTTATTTTTTTCTGATCTATCTGAAAATCTTGAAATTTTTTATTGATAAGCTTAGTGGCTTTTTTAAATCTTTCCCAAAGGTCTTCTTTTTGCTCTTCAGGAACAGGTCCTATGTTTTTCCATTTTTGATGTAAATCTTGAAGAGTCGTAAAAGCAATTCTAATGTTTTTGTCTTCTGATAATTGTTCTGCATTTTCGCAAATAGCAAGTTTTTGGCTAAGATTATGTTTTAAGTCGTAATCTCTTAATTCGTTATTTATTTTTAGATAATCATAAAATAAATTAAGGGCGAATTGATATTTTTTATGAAGTTCGTTATTTTTGTTTTGAGGAACTTCTTTTATCTCTTTCCACTCTTGTTGCAGTGTTTTAAATTGATTGTAAACAGTTTTAAAATGTTCTGTTGAATTAACCAAGTTTGTTATTTGGTCGATAATAGTTATTTTCTTTTGGTAATTTTCTTCCTTTAGTTTTTCTATTTTTGCGGTGGCAATAGCTCTTTTTTCTTTAAAGATTTTGAGTAATTCTTTAAAAGTTTCTTCTAAAGGGTTAACTTTAGGTAGAAAATCTTCGGCAAGTCCACCATCTTCTATAAATTTCGATTTTATTTTTTCTATTTCGGCATTAATTTTTGAATAAAAAGTACTCTTTATAAGGTCTATTTCTTTTTTTGTTTTCCCGTACTCGTAGCTATTAAGCGCATCGTTTGCTTTTTTAACTAATTCTTCTAACGAAAATTGATGATAATCAATATTTTTAGATTCTTCTTCGTTTTCTTTCTCAATGGAAGAAACAATTTCTTCTTTTTCTTCTTGAGTTTTTTTGGTAGAAGATTCTAGTAAATCAATTACTTCTTTGGTTTTGTTATTATTTTCATTATTTTCCGATGTAGATGGAATATCATTTTCCAAATTTTCTTGAGAATTCATCATGTTGTCATTTCCTTTCATGATAGACAGATTTAATAAGCGTTAAAACTAAAGTGTTAAAATCATTCAATAACTCGCAAAGGTAGTTTTTTACGATTAAAAGCTCAAATTATTATGCGGGTATTTCTTCTTCTATTTTCAAAGAATTAAATTATTAGTCAAGCTCAGTTTAATATTATTGTTTTTTTAAACTCCATGCTTGTAAAATGTTTATAAACAGCGTTATAGCGATTTGTTTCCTGCTTTGGTTTTTTGTTCTTTTTAATTTGTGTAATTAAATAACACTTGGGATATCAATAATAGAATGTATATTTGTTTCGAAATTTAATCAATGGTAGAAAATGGACTTATTAAAACATAGACAAGTATATATTTTATTATTTGTTTTTTCTTTCTTGTTGTATGGCAATACCTTGCAAAATAAATATGCTTTAGACGATGCTATTGTTATTACAGAAAATCAATTTGTAAAAAAAGGTATTTCTGGTATCTCTGATATTTTTTCTACCGAATTATTTACAGGATTCTTTAAGGTTAAAAAGAATTTAGTAGAAGGGGGACGTTATCGCCCCTTATCGCTTGTGAGCTTTGCTATTGAATATGAATTTTTTGGACAAAACCCTTTTGTTAGTCATTTGGTAAATATACTGTTGTATTTTTTGAGTGTAGTTGTTTTATATCTTGTTTTATGGCAGTTCTTCAGACAAACAAAATATCAATATTTACCATTACTTGCAAGTTTACTTTGGTTGGCACACCCGATACATACCGAAGTGGTTGCTAACATAAAAGGCAGAGATGAAATATTAGCACTTTTAGGCTCTTTATATACTGTATATCTTGTTTTTCGATATGTCGAATCGAAGAATAAAAAATATTTAATAGCTTACCCCTTAGTGTTTTTCTTGGCTTTGTTATCAAAAGAAACAAGTATTACTTTTTTAGCTGTTATCCCTTTGTCGCTATATTATTTTACATCTTCCGACAAGAAAGATTTTTTAATTTCGGTTTCGGTACTTTTAATTCCCACACTTGTGTTTTTATATATCCGACAACAAATTATAGGCGCTCCAGCAGTTACAGGTGCTGAAATACCAAAGGAATTAATGAACGATTCCTTTTTAGGAATGAGTGTCGGGCAAAAATATGCTACTATTTTCTTTACCTTAATTTTATACATAAAATTATTATTTGTTCCTTATCCATTAACTTATGATTATTATCCCTATCACATTCATATTTTAGATTTTAGTAATTTATGGGTTGTAATATCTATTTTGTTTCATCTTTTTTTGGCAGTAATTGCATTGAAAGGGCTTAAGAAAAAAAGTGTAATTTCTTATGGTATTTGGTATTATGCTATGACCTTTTCTATTGTTTCCAACCTTTTGTTCTCGATAGGTGCTTTTATGAATGAGCGTTTTATTTATATGCCTTCGGTGGCTTGGGCAATAATTATAGCTTTTGGAATAATAAAATTAACATCTTTTGTAAAAGAGCAAAAAACAAAATTAATAGTTACTTATGGAGGAATTTTTTTGTTTGTTCTTCCGTTTACAATTCTTACAATACAAAGAAATCCTACTTGGGCAAATGATTATATCTTATTTACTACCGATGTAAAAACTTCTTTCGATAGTGCTAAAAGCACAACATCTGCAGGAGGTAAAACAATAGAAGAGGTGGATGCTTTAAAAAAAATATTAAATACTAAGCCTATTAATTTGGAACAATTAAAAAAAGATATTGAAACAAAAACAGATTTAAGGGCATCTACCATAGCAGAATTGTTGAAATCAGGTAATTTAGAGCAATCTATTATAGCGATAGAGAAATTTAATAAAAAATCTTTAGAAAAGGCTATCGAATATTTGAATATGGCTTTAAAAATACATCCCACATACTCCGATGCTTTATTGTTGTTGGGCAATGCTCATTACAATTACAATAAAGATTACGATGCTACTTGGTCTGCTTACGAAAAGATATTAAAATCGAATCCTCGACATGATTTGGTAGCTAAAAATTGGACTTTAATTTTAAATGGAAAATTAGCACCAGAGAAGAAAATAATTTATCATAAAAAAATATTAAAATACAATCCTTCTTTATTTGAGAATACCTATCAAGTTGGCAATTTGTACGGACAATTTTTGCATCAAATAGACTCAGCGATTGTTTATTTAGAAAAAGCAAAAAAAATAAATCCAAACGATCCTAGGGTTTATAAGGATTTGGGTGTTGCTTATGGTATAAATAAAAATTATCCTAAAGCCTTAGAAATGATGTTACATTCCATACAGCTAAAACCTTCGGATTATACAACCTTGTATAATATAGGACTTACATATGAAGCTTTGGGAGATTCTAAAAAAGCCAAAGAATATTTTGCAAAAGGAAATGCTGTAAAAGAGAAATCAAAAACAAATTAATTTTTGCTTTTGAAAACCTGTTGATTTAATATCTTTTTTTTCATATCTTGCCTGCCTTTTAAGATTCAAAAAACAAAGACAATGAAACAATTATTATTATTACCCTTCTTGCTTCTGTTTACTATAACGTTTGTAGATGCTCAAGGAACTCAAGACTCTACCTTGGTGGTAGTTGGGGGGCAAGAGGCAAAAGTAGCCTACAATAGTGGGCTTGATGCTATTAAAAATAAAAAATTTAAATTAGCTGTTCAGAAATTTTCCGAAGCAATTGCTTATGATGCTAATTTTGCAAAGGCTTATTTGAATAGAGCAAGAGCAATGCAAAGCTTAAAACAAGAGGAAAGTGCATTGATGGATTTGGATAGTGCTATAGCCAAAGATGCAAATTTAGGAGAAGCATACTATATGAAAGGTAAAATTGCTCAAAACAAAAAACAAATAGACGATGCTTTTGCTTTATATCAAACAGCGATAGAAAAAGGATATAAAGATGCTAATGTATATTATTTTTCAGGTGTAATTAAATTTGAAAAACAAGAGTACGATGCTGCTATCGAATACTATACAAAAGCGATAGAAAAAAATCCTAAACATGCATTTGCTTACAATGATAGAGGAAGTGCTAAAAGGAAAAAAGAAGACTATGATGGTGCTATAAAAGATTATACAAAAGCAACAAATATAGATTCTAAACTAGCATTGGCTTTTGATAATTTAAGTATGGTTAAAACTTTGAAAAAAGATTATGAAGGAGCTATTAAAGCTTCCAACAAAGCTATTGCTCTTAATCCAAAATCTTATATAGCATACAACAATAGAGGAAGTATTTATTATGCTAACAAAGAATACGATAAAGCCATACAAGATTATAAAAAAGCGATAAGCTTAAAAGAAGATTATGCCTATGCCTATAATAATCTTGGAAATATACAATACAAAAAGAAAAACTATAAAGAAGCAATAGCCTCATACACAAAAGCAATAAAATCTAAGAAAAATTATGGTATCGCTTTTCTAAATAGAGGAATATCAAAAGAAATGGCTAGAGATGCTAAAGGCGCTTGTCTTGATTGGAAAAAAGCTGCTGAATTAGGAGTGAAAAAAGCAAATCAATACGCTGCAGGTTGTAATTAAAAAAAAGAAAGAATCATGAAAAAACATATATTTTCAATCATATTAATATTTATAAGCTTAGCTATTACAGCGCAAAAAAATGTTCCTTTCGAAAAGAAATATTTCAAATCAAATAAAAAAGAATATAAGGAAGCTGTTAAAAATATAAAAGCAGGAGATGAGCTATTCGAGATGGAAAATTCTGGTGGTTATATGAGAGCATTAGAGTTTTACCTAAAAGCACAATCTTTTAATCCTGATAACGATATCTTAAATTATAAGATAGGGGTTTCTTATCTTAATTCTGTTCAAACTCATAAATGCTTATCTTTTTTTCAGAAAGCATACGCTTTAAATAATCATGTACAGGCTGATATTCTTTACAACTTAGGAAGAGGCTATCATTTAAATTATAAATTTGACGAAGCTATAAAACAGTATGAAAAATACAGAGCGGGATTGTCTCCTAAAGAAGCAGCTGCACAGCGCAAAAAAATAGATAAACGAATAAAAGAGTGTGAAATAGGTAAAAAATTGGTAAAAAACCCTGTTCGTGTATTTATTGATAATGTGGGAGAAAATATAAATAGTCGCTACGCCGATTACTCGCCACTTATTACTGCCGATGAATCGATGATGATGTTTACTTCTCGTAGATCAGAAACTACAGGAGGAGGAATTTCTGAGCGTGATGGAAGATATTTCGAAGATATTTATGTAGCATATAAAGAAAATGGTGTTTGGTTTCCTGCCAAAAATGTAGGAAAACCTTTAAATACAAAAGACAATGATGCTACAATTGGTTTATCAAGTGATGGACAAAAATTATTTACCTATTTGGGAAGTGTTTCGGGAGGAGATATTTTAGTTTCTAAATTAGATGGTGAGGAATGGAGTAAGCCTTCTGGAAAAGAAATGAAAAAAATAAACTCAGAATATCACGAATCCGCAGCTTCTTTTTCTTTTGATGGAAAGAAAATGTATTTCGTATCTAATAATCCAGAAAATAATTTAGGAATGCACGATATTTTTATTTCTAATTGGAACGAAAAGAAAAAGCGTTGGGGAAAGCCAGAAAACTTAAGTAATAAAGTTAATTCTGAGTACGAAGAAAAAGGCGTATTTATGCACCCTGATGGTAGGACACTTTATTTTAGTTCTACAGGACCAGGAAGTATGGGTGGTTATGATATTTTTAAAACCGAATTAAAAGACGATGGTACTTGGGGAACTCCTATTAATTTAGGATACCCTATTAATACACCTGGTGATGATAGATTTTTTGTTATAAGTGCATCAGGTAAGCATGGTTACTATGCAACCGATAAAGAAGGCGGTTATGGAGCACACGATATTTATATGATTACTTTCTTAGGACCAGAAAAACCACCTGTTCAATCTACAGAAAATATTCTTATTGCTAGTAATGCTGCACCAGTAACAGAAACTTTCTCAGAAAAAACAGTGGAAATACAAACAATGCGTTTAACAATCTTA
>Ga0256827_10002881_pt1 | contig 11002 bp, 13 predicted proteins | sample CV84metaG_FD_185977 | JGI IMG/M metagenome (GOLD analysis project Ga0256827, IMG submission 185977) | Hydrothermal vent microbial communities from East Pacific Rise, Pacific Ocean - CV84 | ecosystem: Environmental > Aquatic > Marine > Hydrothermal vents | place: Pacific Ocean: East Pacific Rise...
CAAAATAAGGGAACCATATTTACCCCTCTCATGGTAACAAGCAAAGGTGAGTGTCAACTTCCTGCTGTTATTGCTGAAGCTATGTATGATAGTCGTATTAGTGATTATGCTGGTGAGGGTATTGGGGTTGTGGTGGAGTAGTTAAAGAAGTGCCTAAGCACAAAAAAACTAGATTATAAAATTATAATCCAGCCTCTTGAATAGCTTCTGCTTGGGCATGTGCGTTAAGTGGGTCAAGTACAAGTTTAAGTGTTCCATCGTTCATAATTCTGTCTAGTGAATAGAGTGTTAAGTCTATTCTATGGTCTGTTAAACGGTTTTGTGGGTAGTTGTAGGTTCTGATTTTCTCAGAACGTGAACCTGTTCCTACTTGTAGTTTTCTTTGACTAGACGTAGCATCTAACTGTTTTTGTAGTTCAAACTCATAAACCCTAGCTTTAAGGACTTTCATCGCTTTATCACGGTTTTTATGTTGAGACTTTTCATCTTGAATAGCTGCTACTATTCCTGTAGGTATATGTGTTAAACGTACAGCAGAATCGGTGGTGTTAACTGACTGACCACCACAACCACTTGAACGGTAAACATCCATCTTAATGTCATTGGCTTTTAAATCAACCTCAACATCATCTACTTCTGGAATAACAGCTACAGTAATAGCCGAGGTATGTACACGACCTTGAGTCTCAGTGTCAGGTACACGTTGAACTCTATGGATTCCTGCTTCAAACTTAAGCTGAGAGTAAACACCCTCACCACTTACTTGAGCAATCATCTCTTTATATCCACCTGCTGTTCCATCAGAAGAAGAGATAATCTCTACTTTCCAACCAACAAGCTCTGCATGACGTAAGTACATCTTAAATACATCAGCAACAAAAAGTGCTGCTTCATCTCCACCTGCTCCTGCTCTAAGCTCTAAGATAATGTTTTTATCATCATTAGGGTCAGAAGGAATCATGAGTACTTTGATTTCCTCTTCCAACTGTGGTAAAAGAGGTTCTAATTCTAAAAGTTCCTCTTTTGCAAGGTCTCCTAGTTCAGCATCTCCCAGAAGCTCTTTGTTCTCTTCTATAGCATCAGCCGTCTCTATGTACAAGTTGGCTTTTTCAACCAGCTGACTTAGTTTAGACTGCTCTCGTCCCAAATCTGTCATTCTTTTAATATCAGAAGCAATATCTGGTGAACTTAAAAGCGTATTGAGTTCGTTATAACGGTCTATAAATGGTTGGAGTTTTTCTTTAAACATAGGAGAACCTAATAGTGGATTTTGTAAATAAAAGGGTAACTATATGCGTTACCCTATTTGAAGAAGAAGTGCTATCTATGCAGCGATTTTGTTAACAAGTAGGTTTAGTCTACTTACTTTTCTAGCAGCTGTAGTTTTTTTCATAAAACCTTTGCTTACCATTTTGTGAATCTGCTTGTTTGCAACTTTAAATGCTTCTGCTGCTGCTGTTTTATCATTAGCTTCTGCTGCTGTAACTACTGCTTTAACAATATTTTTAAATCTTGTTCTGTAGTATCTGTTTCTCTCTGTTCTTTTAGCAGTTTGTCTAATTCTCTTAATTGTTGACTGATGATGTGCCATGTGTAAAATTCCTTTGTTAAGTAACTGTTTTGATGTTAGCTCTGGTCTCAAAAGAGATGAAGAGTCTATAATTTGGCGAATTTTAGCTAAAAATCTCTTTGTCTATGTTTATTTATGAGCATATAGATTAAATTTTTAGAAAAATTACATTGAAACTTATTTTACAAAGTTTTTTTCTCTTTGACTTATCTCTTTTTCTCTAAACTGTAACTCTCTTTCCCATTCTGCTATTTCAAGTTCACGCTCTTCTAGTTTGTATTGGGCATCATCATCTTTACTTTTTGATGAAGATGATGATTTATTAGACTCTTCTGTTGGCTCAGAAGCAGGTTCATGACTACTCTCCTCACTCTCCTCTTCATCTATTTCTTCATTACCTACAATAACATACCGTTTATCTATGGCAGAGTTACCTAAACTATCACTCGCCATATATATTACTGCATATTTACCCTCTTTATGTTTATCAATATTTTCACTACTTGTAACAACAACCTCTCCATCTTCTTTGTCTTCAGCACTCACACCTGGTTCCACATAAGTCTCACCAACACTTAAGAAGAGAGGGTTTTCCCCCTCTATTGTAATAATTGGAGTTGAATTTGTCTTAATTTTATCTTTTGATTTTAAAGGTTTTTTTTTAATTTTAACAGACTTTTTTTTGCTCTTCTTATGCTTTAGATTAATCTTTATTGGTCTTTTTTTCACTTTCAAAGGTTTTTTTTCTATCTCTTTTGAAAATTCATCATCATTGACCATCTTTTTACTATTTAATTCTTTCATGATTTTTATATTATCAAGACTACCTGAACCTCTTATAACAAAACTATTAACCTTTAATATAGAGTTACGGTTGTCAAAATATCGTAAGTCATCCTCTAGGTTTCTACTGTATCTCTGCCATGTACCACCTATAGATGCATTGCCTAATCCATACTGCATATAACCATTTTTATTTCCTGGAGTATAGATAAGGTAACGTCGTCCAAGCTTAGTCTCTAAACTAATAAAAATAGCAAAGTCTTCAGAATATTTCATTTGCCAAGAAAAAAGCTTTTTTTTCTCATCTGTATTGATTATCAGTAGATAAGCACTCTTTGTTCCATTACCATGAAATTCTATTACTCGACTACTTTTTACTTTGTCATACTTATTTTTAATTGTTGCAGATGATGTTGGACTTAAAGTCTCCCATCTACTTATCTTTTTATCTTCACCATCTTCATAAGTTTTTGCAGAAAGGTTAACAGTTAACAGTAAACCTATAAAAACTAAAAAAATATTATATTTCATCTATTACTCTTTTTGTATTAAGTCTAGTGATATAATAGCATAAAATAATAAATAACATTAAGAAACATGTTATTTTAGACTTTACTACTGTAGTTAATTTATGTATAATATCAAAATTATAAAGGTTGGTATTGTGACAAAAAAGTTAATCCTCTTGCTATCTTTTCTATTTTTATCATGTAGCAGTGGTGATGGTAGTGAAAATAATCATTCAAAGTCTATCAAAAATGAATCTTCTATATTAAAAATATCAAGTGATTCTAAAAATGATATTGCAGAAATTTATACCAATTATAATGAAGCTTTTTCCTTTGCAAAATCAGAGAACAAAGCAGTTTTTATTCTATTTTCAACTAAATATTGTCGATGGTGTACAAAACTAAAAGAGACCACTTTAAAAGATTCTAAATTAAAATCACGTTTAGAAAAAGAGTTTGTGGTAATTTTTTTAGATAGAGATAAAGACGAATACCCAAGTAAATACAAAGTAAGAGGTGTACCAGCAGTATTTATGACAGATAAAAATGAAGAAATTTTTACCTCAATGGTTGGCTACCATAAAAATCCAGAAGATTATATCAAATGGTTTAACTATATTAAAATAGAACTTAAGAACTAAATAATTACTTCTTAAGTATATCCTCATAAAAATGATAACAACTCAAAAATATCTCATTATCTTCTATTTTTATTCTTTTATCTTTTGCATCATATGCTTTTCGAAGCCTATTTGCTATTTTCTTTTTTTTCTTCCCTTTTGTAATTCCAGAACGTTCTAAAAATTCAGAGAGTGTAACCCAACATTCATCACTATCATTTGGTATTTCATCTACAGAGACAACTTCATCGTAAATAGATTTAGTATTTGTATTATTTGCAGAAAGTTTATTTTCTAACTCAAGCTTTTTCTCCGTATTCATGTAGTCAACTTGCTTTACATAAAGATTACGCATCTCTGTAAAAACTTGTTTAAGTAGTTCTATTTCACCACGTAAAGTTGTATTTATTTCAGTATTGGTTTGTTTTAAATCTGAAATACTCTCTTTTAAAACCGTAATCGTCTGCTCTTTTGAGTTTAATAACTCTTTTACATCTATAAGGTGAGAAGATTTTGTCTCTTGTTTTTTAGAAACACTGTTATCTTGTTTTGAAATCAATGCTTCTTCCAAAACAATATAAATTTTCCCATCTACTGTTTTAGAGGATAAAAGACCTTTTTTGATTTTTGCATAAACTGCTTGGCGTGATATCCCCTGTGCCTTTGCATACTCAATAGGCTTAACCAATCTACTCATCTGTTAACCTTTATTACACTTAAATTTAAACTGTAACTCTTTTTTACTCTTATAATACCATAATAATGGTACTTATGTAAACAGATAGTTTAAAAAATTTAATATAAAAAAACAATAAATTTATAATAAGATATTTAATTTAATGATAGTTTTTAATTGTAGCCTGTTTCATACGCTCTATTATTTTTTTTATCTTATTTAATTTAGTTATATCTTTCTCTCCAATATCTAATGTATCAAGCTCCAAAGAGACTTCATCAATCTCTTTATGTAAATTTAATATTAACTCTTTTTCTGTTACATTTTGATCTAAAAGTTGGTATTGTTCTTTCTTTTTACGTTCACTTATTTTAATATTTGTAAGGTTTTGATCTAATTTAGACACTCGCTTACCATAATCAACAAATAATGCATTATAAAGACCTTTGTGAGGATTTTTATCACTACACCCTGCTAACAATAACAATAACAATAACAATAATACATTTTTTTTCTTATTCATCTAAAAAACTCTCTTTTCTAAATCATCTAATTTCTCTAAATTTAACTTACATTTTTCTCTTAATGAGAATAATTCTGTTAATAGACTGTCTAATATTTTTTTAATTTTCTTTTTTTTCTCTTTTGGATATTTTGTATAACTTAAAAGATTTTTATAGGCAAGTACATCATCAATAGCACTCTTGTTTAATTCTCTTAACTCCACAATCCTCTCTCTTTTTATATCTATTTTTTTAAACAATCCCTCTCTATTTTTAATACTATTATCCATACTTTTGATAGACTTAATATCATTGTTAAGCTTACTCATTTTACCTTTTAAATTGTTCATATCATTAGACAGCTCTTTTTGACTTTCAACACTTTTAGAAATTTTATCTATCAAATAATTCTCTTTTTCTAAATAATCTAACTGCATCTCAAGGAGTTTATCTCCTACACCTAAACCTACAGCTGTACCAACCACCACAGAAGTAACCATCTCAGCACCTGTTATTTTACCTATAACTGCCCCAGCTATCAGTCCCGTTTCTAAAGATTCTATTTCAGTCATCGATATATTTTTATCAGAACTGTTATTGGCTGGATTTTGAATAGATTTGGTACTACACGCAACAAAAAAATTTATCACAATTAATAGAATGATTTTAACAATTTTCATTTCTCTTCCTTTTATTTCAATATAATACAACAGTAAATATTCAATTTTATTTAATTTAATGTTTTTATGTTACAATATTATATTATTTTATAAGGATAATTTTATGAAAAGAGTACTATTACTTTTACTATTAACAGAACTACATGCTATTGAAATGACTGATTATCGTACAATATATGGGAAATATGATGAAGCTTATATAAATGGTGCTCTTCATGCTACATCAGGGAATCAAGATCAAACAAGTTATGATTTAAAATTACAAGCCAATACAAAAACTATATACACCACTGCTCCATATTCTTTTGAATTTACGGCTGAAGGAAATACAAATTTTTCACAAAGTGAAGATAGTAATGTTTCCAATACCAAAACTTATGATATTTATACAACCACTAGGTATGACAAGTATTTAGATTATGATGAGACATTCATATATACAGGTACTGATTTAGGGTACAGGAAACAAGTAAACTCAGATAGTCCAGACAATGCTTTTCTAAAAATTGCTACAGGTTTAGGATATGGGCGTATGTATGATGCAACCCCATTAGCAATTACCCTTCGTATTATGGAAGAGCTAAAGGAGTATCATGTTATCAACAAAAATTTAAATGATGTTCAGATGCTAGATTTAGCAAAGATTATTGGAACAAAAGATGATTATATAGGTAAGTATGGTGAAATTGACTATAAAACATATTGGTTTAAAGATATTGAAGAGATACTTATAGATTCTGGAGTTTTAACCAATAAAGCCTTAGGTGCTGTAGGTGTTATTAAGATTGAAGAAATTATTGAGATAGAGAGAATAGCAGGACGTTTTCATGGATGGAAAATACGAGCTGGTCTTGGTCAAATTCTATCTAGCTATGATGGAGAGAATGAGAGTACCACTATTGATGCAGAGCTCTCTTATGGTTTACCTATTGGATATGAAGCACAATATATAGAGAATGCTCATATATCAAAAAATCTTGACAACTCAAAACCTATTAATTTTCAATTTGAAAATAGTATGCAATTTACTTATGAAATTTCAGATTTAATAGATTGGGAAAACTCTTGGGATATGGGAGTAGATTTCTTTCATGAAGGTGATAATATCATGCAAAATAGACTATCTACAGGATTTAGATATTACCTTTCTAATAATCTCACTCTTGATACAACTGCAAGCCTAGAAAAAACAAATGGTACAAATGGACACAGGATAGAGACAAAAGAGTGGGATGGAGATTTATTTGTAGGGGTTAGATATAGATTGAAATAATTGAACGAAGTATTCGTTCAATTATTATTAAAAAGATTAAAGTCTGGCTTCTTCTCTTCTTTGAAGTAATTCCCACTTTGCATCAATATCTTTTTGGACTTGTTCAATAATATGTTTATACTGTGGTTTAAATAGGTGTCTGTAACGTCCTTGAGCAGCCATATACTCTTCTACAGGAATAATATTTTTTGGTCTATAAAGAATATTTAATTCATGAGAATCAATAATTTCATATACTGGAAACATTAGTGAGTCTGTTGCTAAGTCTGTTACAGCAATTGTATCTTTTGGATCAAATTTCCACTCTGTTGTACATGCAGAAACAGTGTTAATAAAACATGGTCCCTCTGTCTCTAGAGCTTTTTGGAAACCTTTTGCCATACTTTTCCATTTGTTTGGTGCAAGTTGTGCAACATAAGGAGCACCATGAGCAGCCATAATAGATACAATATCTTTCTTCTTCTGCTTTTTACCATAAGAGTGTGTTCCAGCTTGTGCAGTTGAAGTGTGAGCCCCTACTGGTGTTGCTGATGAACGTTGTCCACCTGTGTTGGCATAGTTTTCATTGTCAAGACAAATATACGTAAAGTCATGACCTCTCTCCATCGCTCCACTTAACCATTGGAAACCAATATCATAAGTAGAACCATCTCCACCAAATGCTACAAACTTAACGGGAGCATCATTATCTGGTAGTGTACCTTTTCTCTTACGTGCTTTGTGCATCGCTTCAGCACCCGTAGCAGCTGTTGCAGAGTTTTCAAAACCAATATGAATCCAAGAGGTATCCCATGATGTATAAGGGTAAACTGCTGTTGAAACTTCCAAACAACCTGTGTTGGAAGCGATAACCAAGTTATCATCTGTACAGTTCATAAGCTCTCTAACAATCATAGAGTGTGCACATCCAGGACAAAGAAGGTGTGCACCTTCAAATCTGTCATTAGTTGTTGAAAACTCTTTTAAGTTTTTAATTGATGTAATTGCCATTCTTAGCTCCTTCTTGTATCAAAAAATCCAAGTTTTGGTCCTCTAACACCAGAGAACTGTTGGATATGTGTTGTAATATGTCCAGCATCAGCATGTGCTTTCTGCTCATTCATAATTCTTTTAACTTCATCAATAGCAAAGTCACGTCCACCCAAACCATAAATATAGTTGGTTATAATTGGTCTTGCTTTTGTACTGTATGCTGCAGCCGAAACTTCATTAAACAATGCACCCATAGCACCACCTGGAGCTGATTTATCCATACAAACTACAGCTTTAAGTCCTTCTCTATCTAACTCATCTCTCATTAAATCGAAAGGGAAAGGTCTCATACATCTAGGAGCAATAATACCCACTTTAAGACCACTCTCTTCACGCATCTGCTTAGCAGTAAGTACAGCTGTCTCAACTGAAGAACCGAGAACAACCATTGCTACTTCTGCATCTTCCATCATGTAAGACTCAACTCTCTTGTACTCTCTACCAGTCAACTCTTTAAACTCTGCAAATACAGAATCAATTATTGAACGAGAGTCCATTAATGCTTTATGCTGTTTAGCTTTATGCTCATAATGCCAATCTTCTTCTGTTTGAGCCCCATGAGTTACAGGTCTTGAGAAATCAAGCATATCATCAACAGGTACATATTTACCAACAAATTTATAAGCTATTTCATCTTGAAGTGGTCTAACATTTTGTGCTTTATGAGAAGTTGTAAATCCATCTTGGTGAACCATAACAGGAAGTCTCACGTCTAAATGCTCACCAATTCTAAATGCCATAAGTGGTAAATCATACGCTTCTTGAGAGTTAAATGCATCAAGGTTAATCCAACCTGCATCACGTCCAAGGTACATATCAGAGTGGTCACCACGAACGTTAAGAGGAGAAGCCAATGCTCTGTTTACAACTGTAAGTACAATTGGAAGTCTCATTCCAGATGCTTGGTACAATACCTCTACCATAAGTGCAAAACCTTGTGACGATGTTGCTGTTGCAACACGTCCACCAGCAGCAGCAGCACCTACACATCCTGACATTGCAGCATGTTCAGACTCTACCATTACAAACTCACCATCAACATAACCATTGGCTTGGTATCCACCATAACCTTCAACAATTGGTGTTGAAGGGGTAATAGGATACGCAGCCACAACATCAATCTGTGCTTGTCTCAATGCTTGAGAGGCAGCATAGTTACCATCCCAAACTTCTACTTCATTTAATTCAAATTTTTCTGCCATAACAGTCCCTTATTTCGCTTTTTTCTTTTTCTCTGGCCATGCAGCTAGAGCTTCATCATTATCCATATTTTCACCAAACATTAAAAGTGACTTTGGATTTGTTGGACATACTTCAACACAAACTCCACACCCTTTACAGTGATCATAATCGATTCCTAACATCTGCTTATCTCTGGAGATAATAGATGTATCTGGACACCATACCCAACAATTTTGACAATCAATACAGATATCTCTGTTATAGACTGGCTTAATAATTCTCCAAGAAGCAACCGTCGCTGTATAAGAGTTAAAATCACTATAAACTCTATCTTCAGGTTTAATCAAAGCAGAATTTTCAGAAGTTCCATCAAAAGAAGTTAAAACAACTCCTTGAGGAACTGCATCCCAACCAACTTTCTCTTCTGCACCTAATTCACGAACACCTCTTCTATCTGTTCCACCAACTGAACCTGTCATACTCATCATACTCTCCTTTACTTCACTTCGTTATAAGCTCTTGTAATCGCGTCCATATTGGCATCGATTATTCTCTGTGGGAACTTTGAAAGAACTTTTTTCATATTATCTAAGAAAAAATCCAACTCATACAATTTTGAAATCTTCATAAATGCTCCCAAAATTGGTGTATTTGGCATTGCTCTACCAATAGTATCAAGCGAAATCTGCATACAGTCAACCACATAAGTTCTATCTACTTTATCTTGTAACGCAGGGATTTCTGCTATTAAATCCTCTTTTGACATGTGTGTTGTAATAATATACTGAGTACCAGGCTTATCATTTTTTGTAATATCATCTGAAAATGCTAATGCAGGGTCGATAACAAATACATAATCAGGATACATTTTTGTCTCATGATTGGTAATAGGCTCATCATCAATTCTATTGTAAGCATTCATGGCAGCACCACGCTTTGCTGAACCATAAAGAGCGTACGCTTGTACCTCTTTACCTGTCGTAGCAACAACGCTACCTAAACCTTTAGCACCTGTTACAGCACCTTGACCAGCTCGACTGTGCCATCTAATCTCTGTCATGACTTCTCCTATTCTAATTTACTATTATCAGCTATTGTAATCACCCCTCTCTTAAAGGGTGTTCATACTTATAAAAAAAATTATATTATTTACAAAGATGTATAGTTTCTATGCACTATTTATAACTTTTATCACTTTTTTGAATGTAATCTATGGCTTCGAGTACATTACAACATATATGTGAAGAACAATTTTTCAACATCTTATGTGTAGCATATCCTGAGGTAACTGCAATCGACTTGACTCCTGCATTTTTTGCTGCATCAATATCCATACAAGTATCACCAATCATCCATGTACTATTTCTATCATGTTCTAACTTCATTAAAGCTTTTAAGATAGGTTCTGCATGGGGTTTTGGATGTTCCACATCTTCACGCCCTATAAGAACATCAAAATATTTCATCAACTCCATATGTTCTAATAATATTCTTGAATACTCTCCTGTCTTTGTGGTTACCACACCTAAAGTAGCAAACTTACTGGCTTTTTCCACAGCCTCCCTTGCTCCCTCTAAAAGTATGGTTTTCTCACAAGATATCACCCTATAGTACATCTTATAGGTATGGACAAACTCATCTACTTTAGAAGGTTCAATACCTAATGTTAAGAACATGTTTTCCAAAGTATGCCCTATCTCATTTTTTATAGCTTCATCTGAAGGCACCTCTTTTCCAAAAGTCTCAAACGCCACTCTAAAGCCATCTAAAATCGCCTCTGTTGAGTCAATCACCGTTCCATCTAAATCAAATAATATTACTGGTTTCATAGTTTCCTTTTCTTTATAAATTTTGTAGGCTGCTGTTTTCCAACGCACCATTTAATAACATTGGTATAAAACAAAAAAAATTCCGAAATGATTAAAAAAGCCTTTCGGTGAAACCTTATTTTATGCGTGTTTGGTTTCGTGGTGCGTTGGAAAACGCACCCTACGGTTTTTATATGCTTGGCAACAGAGGAGCCGAATCCAAAAGCTTCTTCGTATACTCATGTTTCGGTCTATTCATCACCTCATCTACTGCCCCTTGTTCCACTATCTTCCCCTCTTTCATCACAGCCACCTCATCGGCAATGGTACTAATAATCGACAAATCATGGGTAATAAACAAGTAGG
>Ga0256827_10002882_pt1 | contig 11002 bp, 8 predicted proteins | sample CV84metaG_FD_185977 | JGI IMG/M metagenome (GOLD analysis project Ga0256827, IMG submission 185977) | Hydrothermal vent microbial communities from East Pacific Rise, Pacific Ocean - CV84 | ecosystem: Environmental > Aquatic > Marine > Hydrothermal vents | place: Pacific Ocean: East Pacific Rise...
TATATAATTTTACTTTCGAAAATTCTCCTTCTTTAAAATATATAAGTTGCTTTAGTATTTCTTCATTATCAAGGTAAGCATATTTTTGTCCAAATTCTTGCACCTCCACTTTAATGCCAGGCGTTTCGTAAATATCATAATATCCACTCAATTTGTTCTCATTGAGAAGTTGGTAAACAGTTTTACAACCCTCACAGCAGAAGTTTTTCCCTTCCCAAACTATTGGACTACGACCGCAGTCTTCGCCGCAGTGGATGCATTCTATTTTCTCACTCATAATTATTTAAACTCTCGGCTATAATAAACACCAATCTCATCGTTGGACTCAAGCTTCTAATCAGTCATTTACTATTGTAAACTCCTGATTAGAAACTCTTCGCCCGCCTCGACCTTGACGTTTATTATACGCCTTTACTAAATTATCATAATACAAAACTGTACTAATTGTTCGTTTTGCTCACAATGATTATTCGTTAATACTCACTAATTACGCTAATTTTATATTTGTGGCAACCTGCTTAATCAGTGTTATCTGTGTTCTATTCAATATTCAAACAAAAAGCGGATAGTAAAAAACCACCCGCCAAATTTAAGTATATTTTAACATAGTTGTAATATAAATTACGTCTATCTTTCTCGTAAATTATATATTCTAAATAGTTGGAATATAGCCCAACCTATTACACTAAGAACGCCTAAGGTAACAATCAAATATGTAGTTAAAAGCCATGTTGGAGTTTTCATTCTAACAGCCCAAAGGTGTCTTCCATCAAGGGGATTTACCCAAGTCCAACCATCATTAATCTGAATTCTATTCTCAGAAGTAAGAGCTCCATCAGTAGTTTTAGCATAAACAACAATATAGCCACTAGTATCAGCGGGAAGATTATCTAGAGAAAGCATAACCATACCTTTATCATTGGTTTTTTCACCATCGCAAAGAGCCATTTGACCAAAGTAACGCTTAATAAAAACACTTATTTTAACTCCCTTTGGAGCAACTATATTACCTTCTGCATCAGTTCCTTCCAATTGTGTAATAATTGAATTAGATTCTGCATCATAGGTCGTAGAAATCTTAGTTAGCTTTCCATCAAACTTCTCAACAGGAGCTGCTTTAGCACCATCGTCAGTAGCAGGAACATAAGACTCGCAATAGGAACGAAGATACGCTATAACTTGCCAACGCTCTGTTTCGGAAATCATACTTTCGTAAGGAGGCATTCCTGCACCATTACCATGAGTAATTTTGCTAAAAATTTCACCATCAGTATTACCTTTTTGAAACTCCTTATTACCTAAGTTTGGAGCAGAAGGAAGCGGTCTATCATTCTTATCTGCAATAACAATATCTCTGTGGCAGGCTTTACAATTCTTCTCAAAAACGGCTTTTCCTGCATCAATATTTGTTTCATCATAAGCTACTTTAAGAGTAGCATCTTTTAGATCATCATCGATGGTCCACTTTTGTGCCTGAACATTACCCATAATCAAAAGGCTAATGCTAACAAGGCTTAATATTTTAAATATATTTTTCTTCATCATTACATTAGTTTTAATTGATTATAAATTTTTATGAATATCAACACCTTTTTCTTCAGCAACTTCCCATAATGGAACTACTGGAAATAGTTTTGCAAGTATTGTTACAATAAGTACCGCAACGGCTATTGCACCTAAAGTGATTGTTATTTCTATTCCCGTAGGATTGTATTCATGAAAACTTTCAGGAACATTCTGAATTGGCAAATAAGCGTGAACAAGAGTTGGTATAACTATAATAAAACGCTTAAACCAAGCACCTATAACCAAAGAAACTCCTATTATCATCATAGGGAAAGGTTTACGAAAACGCTTAAAAAGTCCAAAGAAGATGGGCAGAATAAGACCAAACATTTGAGTTAAATAAAACATAACTCCATATTCTCCATGAAGAGAAAATAAAGTATGAATATGGTGAGCATCAGCAGTTTTCATTTTAAAAGCAGGAACCCAAAATTCATTAAGGTTGAAATATAAATATACAAGAGAAACTAAAACCATTAGTTTACCTAGTTTATCAAAGTGATAATCAGTAATGTATTCTTCAAGATGATAAGCACGACGAATAAAATAAGCAGCAACAGCGAGAGCACCAGCACCAGCAACAAAAGCACCAGTAACATAATATGGACCGAAGATAGTGCTATCCCAACCTGCACGAAGGGTCATAGCTGATAACCAAGAGGTAACAGTGTGAATACCCATAGCCACAGGAACGATTAAGATTAATAAAGCACGAATAGTTGAATGCATAATCTTATATTGACCTGGAGTTCCAACCCATCCTATAGAAAGAATATTATAAAGATTCCATTGCCATTTAGGAAGGTCTTTCTTCATGTGATTTCTAATAATAGCTAAATCTGGAAGCATAGGTAAAAGTAGCAAAAGGATACTAATTAATATGTAAACCTGAACTACCGTAATATCCCAAACAATAGGCGATTGAAAACGACCATGAATAAACACATTCAGTAGTCTATCTGGGCGTCCCATATCAATTACAATTACAATTCCAGCCATCATTACAAATGCTAATGCAATCATCTCAGCTATACGTGAGAGAGGAATAATCCATTTCTGCCCAAGCAAACCAACTACGGCTGAAAGCAGCATACCGACAAGAGCAATGGCAACAAAAAATACAAATGAAGCAATATACAAGCCCCAAGAAACATAGTCTCTCATTCCTGTAACTCCAAGTCCTTCGTTAAACTGAATAATATAAGCCCAAATAGCAACACCTATGAAAGTCAGTAGAAAACCAACCCAAAGTTTGAATGATAAAGGGCGAGTTGGCAAATGATGCAACAAATCCTTACGGATTTTCTCCATTATTTGCTCGTCATTTTGTTTAATAATTTCAGACATCTTTATCTAATTTTAAATCGTTTTACAAATCTTAACTATGCTTTTCAGCCTCATCATGTTGTTTCATCCAATCATCAGTCTCTTCGTCATAATTATATTTGAAAAGGCGATTTTTTGGAGGTAAATAATAAACACTAGGCTTAGTTCCCAATTCTGGCATAAGAGTATATCCAGCATTATCGGATAATAGAGTACTCAAGCGTGTTGTTTCCTTACTCGTACCATTGGTAACAGCATCTTCATTTGCATCACCAAACCAGTAAACTCCATTCTCACAAGCAGAAACGCAATATGGCAATTTACCAATACGTAATCTGTCAGCTGAGAATAAACACTTAGAAATAGTACCTTTTTTCTGAGGAACATTAAGCTCAATATCGTAAACACGATTCTCATCACCTTCGAAATACTTAGGTTCAGACCAATTGAAAACACGAGCAGAATATGGACAAGCTGCAATGCAGAATCTACAACCAATACAACGCTCATTATCAATAAGTACAATACCATCTTTACGTTTGAAAGTAGCATCTACAGGGCAAACCTTAGTACAAGGAGGATTATCACAATGTTGACAAGGCTTAGGTTGATAATAGAAACCAGTACGCTCATCATTCTCCATACGCAAAACATTGATATGATGTTGCTCTGGTTTCAGATGGTGAGCCCCTTGGCAAGCAGCCATACACTTACGTGCATTTCTACATTTAGATAAATCGATAACCATTACAAACTTCTTGCCTGCAATACCATCACGCCCTCGCTCTTGCATTTCTGTAAGGTTAACTTTCAGTTGCGATTTCTTAACTTGTACCGTTTGACCATCGGTAGTCAAAAGATTGACCATTTCCTCATCATCAGTAGCACAAGCACTCAAAAGTCCAAGGCTAGTAACAGCACTTGCTGCTCCTATGCTCATTCCAAACTTTTTCAAAAAATTTCTACGGGAGGTTACATCCGGTGTAATTTTCTTACTCATAAGGTTTTATATTTGTTAGTTCCTGTTATTACAATGGATTAATACTAAATAAGTATTTGAATGCGTAAATTTAAGATAATTTTTAAAATAAAAAGGGGTGTTTTTTAATATAGAATAAATCTAAATAGAGAGGGTTGTTCGCGGTGCTCACAAGGAAGACTCTCGCAAAGCCGCGGAGACGCAAAGGTGAATTGTTCTCAAGCTCACAATGAGGGAACACGGATGAGGCGGATTTGGATGGATTTTCACTGATTTTGTTCGCTATGCTCACATTATTTGCCCGCGAATTATAACGAATTAAGCTAATTACGCGAATTATTTATTCGTGCATTCGTGGCTAAAGCATCTATTCCAATTCGTGTAATTAGCTTAATTAGCGAAAATTAGCGGGCGATTCATAATGAGCGCAGCGAATTATCATCAGTGAGTACCTGCTTAATCCGTGTTATCAAACTACCGTCAGGCAGGTCTGTGTTCCAAATATTCACTCTAATAACTACAAACCTGTGGCTCATCAGGACCCGCATCAACCCACTCAGTATGATTAAACACTTTTCCGTCTTTAATTTCTATTGCTGAAGCTGGGCGAAGATCAATAACTTTTCCTGTAAAATATAAATCCATATCTGCTAAGGGATGATTAAAGTCAAGCTTAACCATCTCATCTCCTATTTCAAGTATTTTACCACTAAGAGTATTCCCTTCTGGGTCTAACATTGGTATAAAATTATCGACTTGAAGCTCTTCCTCTATTACTTCCGGATCTTTCATTTCATCCATTAAAAATTGCTTCTCAATCTCGATAATCATTTCCGGCATATAAACTCCATAAGCTTCTTGCTTGGGTAGAATAAATTTAAATTCCTCCCCTATTGTTAGTCCTTCAAGTTTTTCTTCAAACGATTTTAACATAACTTCTTTACCAAAAACAAACTCAAAAGGTTCTTTTTCATCTACTACCTCTATTATTTCTCCCTCGTAGCTATCAGTAGTTAATTTGAATATAATTGTGCCTACTGTATCTTGTAATAATTTCATTGTTTGTGTGGTTATTCGTTGATTTGGTTATTTGGTTATTTGAATTGCAAAGATGGGAAGAATTTTGGTTGAATTACTTATAAAATAATCTCGAATACACTAATTTATTGTTCGCTTCGCTCACAATGTGGTTTCTCGCAAAGCCTCTAAGTCGCAGTTTTTTTTGTTCGCTTCGCTCTCAATGGGAATTGAAAATTGAACCACATTAGGCACATAAGGGAACATAGATTGTTCGCTGCGCTCACAATGGAGGTTCTCGCAAAGTCGCAAAGTCGCAAAGGATGATTATTCGCTTTGCTCACAATGTTTGCCTACGAATTATACTAATTGCGCTAATTATTCATTCGTGTATTTGTGGCTAAAATATCTATTTCAATTCGTGTAATCCGTGTTATCTGTGTTCTACTAATTAACAATCAAGAGTGCATTAAAACAATAAAAATAATAACTATAAGTTAATGCAAAGGTTATTTTTGATTAATTATTGTGAATATTATTATTTCTCGCAAAGCCGCAAAGACACGAAACTTAAATAATAATAACAATATTCATAATCATATACTTAAAGCCACAAATCATAAAACTATTATTATGACAATCAAAATATCAAATTATATTAAACTACTGTATTTCTTTAGCATTACTTTATTATTAGTTTCCTGTAATCAACCAAAACATAATGGGAATAATTCTAAACAAAATATTATTGACAGCACAAAAGCTGCTGTTAAGGAAGTCATTATTGAAACCAAATTTGAGATTCCTGTTGATGATTATTCAATAAATGAGTATAAAGTAAAATCTGGAGAAACATTTTCCGTAATTCTTAATAAAGTAGGCTTAAGTTATTCTGAAATAAGAAATCAAGTTCAAGCATCAAAGGATATTTTTGATGTAAGGTATATCAGGGAAGGAAAGAAATATTTTACTTTCAACAGAAAAGATAGTAGTGCTAAAACTGATTATTTGATTTATAAAGTTAATAAAGTTGAGTATATCAAGTTCGATTTTAGGGATTCATTGCTAATAAGTACCCACGAATTAGAAATAAGAATAGATACAAATCATGTAAGAGGAACCATTGAATCTTCACTTTGGGTAAGTATGAAAAGGGCAGGAATAAGTCCAATACTTTCAATGGAGTTATCAGATATATATGCTTGGACCATTGATTTCTATGGATTGCAAAAGGGCGATAGTTATAATGTGATTTATGAAAAGAAATATATTGATAGCACCTTTATTGGACTAGGAAGAGTAATAGCTTGTGATTTTAATAGTGGTGGTCATAACTATTATGCGTATTTGTTTAAGCAAGATAGTTTGGAAGATTATTTTGATGAAGAAGGAGGAAGTTTAAGGAGAGCTTTTCTGAAAGCACCATTAAAGTTTAGTAGAATTAGTTCAAGATTTAGCAATAATAGATTGCATCCTGTTCTTAAAATTCGTAGACCACATCATGGAGTTGATTATGCCGCTCCAACAGGAACTCCTGTGCATACTATTGGTGATGGAAAAGTTATTTTCATTGGTAGAAAAGGTGGTTATGGTAAGAAAATAGAAATTAAACATAATGGAACTTATACAACAGGCTATGCTCACCTTTCAAGATATGCTAAAGGACTTAAGAAAGGAGATTTTGTAAAACAAGGTACTACAATTGGATATGTTGGTTCTACAGGTTTGGCAACTGGTCCACATTTGGATTTTAGAGTATATAAAAGTGGTACTCCAATTGACCCACTGAAAATGAAATCACCTCCTGCTGTTCCGATTAAGAAAGAGTATAAGGTGAAATATGAGAAAAAGAAGGAGTGGTGTGAGAGGGAACTAGGAAATAAAAAATAGAGAGAAGGAAAGAGGAGAAAGGACTAGGAGAAGGAAAGAGGAGAAAGGGAAAATTAAGAATTAATAATTAGGAATTGATAATTGATTTAAGATTAGCGATTTAAGAGTTAAGAGTGGGATTTAAGAGTTAAGATTAGTAAATTAAGAGATTACAACTCAGATAAACAAATCACCAAATACACAAATAAGCATTTCTAGGAGTTGTGAAAGAAGATATTAACAAAAAATCACTCCTATTTCTCTCATTATTAGCATAAATGATATTAATCATTAATTAATTGTTAAATATCAAGTATAGTTTTGGTTAAGTTGTGAAATATCTTTTTTATTTTAGCCTCGTTAATTTACAAATAATCACTAATAGTGAATTAGCAATCTCGTTCATAATTACAAAATTTAAACAATTAAGAATTAGTTTTAAAAACACTAAGAATGAAAAATATATGCATACTGGGTGCTGGATTATCAGCAACAAGTTTAATTGATTACCTCCTCGAAAGAGCTGAGGCAAACGACTGGCAGATATATATTGGAGATTGTACTATTGAAACTGCAACTAGAAAAGCAAATGGAAATCCAAGAGGTCATGCTTTTGAGTTCAATGTAAAAAATGAAGAAGATGTAGAAAACACAGTAAAAGCAAATGATATTGTTGTATCTATGTTGCCAGCAAGTTTCCATCATATTATTGCAAAAAGCTGCGTTAAACATAAAAAACCTATGTTAACTGCATCTTATGTTTCGCCAGAGCTGAAAGCTTTAAACAAAGAAGCTCAAGAAGCAGGAGTTGGAATATATATGGAATTGGGAGTTGACCCTGGTATAGACCATATGTCGGCGATGAAAGTCATTGATAAATTAAGAGCAGACGGCTCAACTTTAGAAGCTTTTTTCTCTTCCACAGGAGGGCTTGTTGCTCCAGAATATGACAACAATCCTTGGAATTATAAATTCACATGGAATCCAAGAAATGTTGTACTTGCAGGACAAGGGACTTCAATGTTTATTCGAAATGGTAGATATAAATACATTCCTTATCAACGATTGTTCTACAGAATAAGTCATACATCTATTGATGGAGTTGGAGAATTCGAAATTTATCCAAATAGAGACTCATTAAAATACCGTGAAACTTATGGCTTGGAAGATATTCCTACAATATTTAGAGGAACAATGCGCCGTAAAGGTTATGCTAGAGCTTGGAATGTTTTTATTCAATTAGGGGCAACTGATGATTCTTATGTAATAGAAGATTCTGCGAATATGACTTTTCGTCAATTTATTAATACTTTCTTAGCTTATGAAGAACATACTCCACTTGAAAAAAAGATAAGAAGTCACTTTAGTGTATTAATTGATGATGATGTATATAAGAAATTAGAATGGTTAGATATTTTTAAAGATATTAAGATACCATTAGAAAGAGCAACTCCTGCACAAATTTTACAATATATACTTGAACGTAAATGGCAGCTTGACGAAAATGATAAAGACATGATTGCTATGCAACATCGTTTTGAATTTACCACTAAGAGCAATGAAAAGCGTAAGATTGTTTCATCTTTAGTTGTAATGGGAGAAACAAAAGAAAGAACAGCAATGGCTATTACCGTAGGTACTCCTCTTGCAATCGCAACAAAAATGGTAGCAAATGGAGAATTGAATATACCTGGCGTACAAGTTCCAGTAATTCCTGAGATGTATAATCCTATACTTGATGAATTGGAAGAATTGGGAATTAAGTTTAATGAGGTGGAGAGTGAAAATTAAAGTTAGAAGTTGTGAGTTGTGAGTTCTGAGTTGTGAGTTCTGAGTTCTGAGTTAGAAGTTGGAAGTTGGAAGTTTTGAAGATCAGATAAACAAATCACCGAATAAACAAATAAACACTAAAAAGCCACAGATACAAGAATATTTCTTGAGATCTGTGGCTTTTTATATTATTCTAAGAGTGTTTAATAATCTACAGAAGGAATCTATAATTTAATGAAGCTAGAATTGATTTTCTATCACCAATAAGTCCCATTTCTGTTCTTAGCTGCCAGCGTTTATTTATCTGATACTGAATACCTAGCAAACCATTCCACATTTGAACTACCTGCTTATCCATTCCATATTGAACCATTGATTCACCATCTCTTTTATCAATTTCTTCAACGATGGGAGTAAGTGTTTTATCAGCAATTTTCTGTTGAATTGGCGTAGCATCATTATTATACCAATTCCAATACTCATCAACTCTATTATCTTTATTATCATAAAATTCTTGACCAAATGCATCAATTAACTTTATTTCACCAATAGTCTCGGACTGCATTTTAATGCGCATAGCTCCTACCCATATAGCAATATTGCTATGAGGTTTGTTTTTAAACACAAAAGTATGTCCAACACGAATACCCATAACATTTGCTTGAGTAGCTTTATCTAAAAGCTCAGGTTTATTCCAGGTAAAATTAAAATCTGATGAAATCCAAACAGGACCAATACCTCCTGCAACCATTACTCCAACACCTGCAGTTCTTATTCCCTGCTGTACCTCTGAAACAATGGGGTCTGCCAACATAGTGTTTCCTAATCTATTAATAATAACTGAAGTAGTTGAAACTCCATATCCAAAAATACCATAGACATTAAGGAAAGGAAATACCCATACATCAGGTCTAAAATTATACGAATAAGATTCATTTCTACTATCACCAAAACCAATTATCTCTTGTCCATTTTCATCAACAAGAGGTCTAAGATCAAAACTATTACCTTCATTATAAGCACTTTGAAAACCTAGTTCAAAATTATTAATCTTTATTCCCATATCTGAATAAAAGAAATTAGCCATAATTCCAACAGGATACGGAATATCAAAACCTTGACTATATGCTCCTTGACCAAGAATAGGAAAAAAATAATCATATTTAACTGCTTTCAAACTATCCGTATAAACTTTGTGTTTGTCTTTAACTTTCTTAGTAACATACTGTGCTTCTACTATTTGCCCTAATCCAAACACAAACAATACCAATAACACTAAAATTTTGTAACTCTTTCTCATATCATATTTATTAATTAATTATCAGTTTTATTCTTCTTTTCAGGTTTCTTGCCTGCACCAATTGGAATACACATTTCTGCAAAAATAGCACTATTTTTTGTTCCTTTTATATCCTTATACACATCAACAAAACCATAATAATACTTAAAACTCAATGTCCAGCCAGTACCTTTAAGCATTCTATACCCCATGCCAACAGTAATTCCAGCATCAATTTTATTAATCTGACCTCTATTATATTCTTTAATTATTGCATCTCTACCATCAATATCGGAATTAAACTCTATCCAAGATTTATACATTAATCCAAGCTGAGGTCCAATATCAAAATGAATTTGATTTTTAAGCTTATATTTGAATAAAATTGGCACCCAAAAATAACTCATTCTATGTCTATAATCACCTTCAACTCTAGTACCTGTTTGATCTTTATAGAATGTAGCACCTAATTTTGTTAAATCATTGTCCGACATCTTCTCAACTCCACTATTTGCCTTTACAAGAACACCTGTATAAAGAGATAATTGATTTTTTATTCTAATATCGAAATAAAAACCAAGATTAAAAGTTGTAAGAAAATCGTCGGCATCAATACCAGAAACTTTTGACCAATTAGCACCACCTTCAAGGCCAAATTCCAAACCCGGTGAATTTAATTTATCACCTAATAATAATGTTATTAATACCTGCGATTGAGCTGCAAAACCAATTAAAGCCAACATTGAAATGAGTAAGAATTTCTTCATATATAATAATATTTAATTTCTATTTTAACCAAGAGTTTCCAAAAACAACATAAACAGCCCATTGTTCAGGACCACGAGCAACATCAATGCCCATTTTAAGTCCAAATGTTCTTGCTAAAAGATAACGAAAGCCGATTCCTGAATTCCAAACATTAATATTTTTACTTAAATCTTCCTTGGCTTCAAAAGCTTTACCAACACCACCAAAACCAACTAAACTCCACCTTCTTGTCAATATCAATTCCTGTTCTGTTTCTACCAAAGCCGTAAGTTCTCCTTGATATCTCATTGCAGGAACACCACGCAAATATACAAAAGGTAACATATAAAAAGGTGTATTATTTAAAGAAATCATTGATTCAACTCTAAAACCAGCAATCCATCTATTATCAATAAGCGGAAAATAATCGATAGCAAACAAAGATAACC
>Ga0256827_10002883_pt1 | contig 11001 bp, 10 predicted proteins | sample CV84metaG_FD_185977 | JGI IMG/M metagenome (GOLD analysis project Ga0256827, IMG submission 185977) | Hydrothermal vent microbial communities from East Pacific Rise, Pacific Ocean - CV84 | ecosystem: Environmental > Aquatic > Marine > Hydrothermal vents | place: Pacific Ocean: East Pacific Rise...
TCAATATATTTTTTGTACAGATCAAAACGCTTAGACTGATAGACCACTTCTCCATCATGGCTCATCCCCACCCATTCAAAAGCTTTTAAAATGGCATCTTTCGCTTCTTCAGAGTTTCTAGCCATATCTGTATCTTCAATACGCAGAAGAAACTTACCATTGTTGTGTTTGGCCGCAAGCCATGAAAAAAGAGCCGTTCTAAGACCACCAATATGTAAATACCCTGTAGGGCTGGGTGCAAAACGTGTGACTGTAGACATATTTGTATACCTTGTAATAAATTATGTGATTGTATCTAAAATGTGGTTAAGGGGGATTTTGTTTCTAACTATTCTCTGCAGATTAATAGTTCTATATGAAGATGGCGACAAAGGAGCACTCCACCCGAAGGGCGGCTTGCCGTTTGCGACTGCCAGAGCTATCTTCGTATAGAACGGCTTTTATTTAGTTCTTCTTTTTAGACTTAGTTTTTTTCGTTTTCTTTGCTCTAGTCTTTTTCGTTTTTGTTTTTTTAGCTTTACTTTTAAGCTCTTTTTTCTTCTCCTCCATAGACTTTATTTTACGTTTTTTAGTCGCTTTTTTTGCCTTAGGTTCTTTTTTGGATTTAGATTTTTTAGCTTTTGTTTTTTTCTCAGCTTTTTCTTTTACATCTTTTTTAGTAGATTTTCTTTTTTTAGTTGCTTTTGTTTTTCTCTTTTTAGTTACTTTTTTCACATCAGCACTTGACTTCACATCATTTTTAATGTTTGCTGCTGTCTGCTCACCGATACCTTCAACCCGTTGAACATCTTGAAAAGATTTAAACTTACCTTTTCTTCTCTCTTTAATGATAGATGCTGCTTTCACTTCACCGATCCCATTGATCTGCATAAGTTCCGCTTTAGACGCTGAATTAAGTTTACTTAAACTCATCCCGAACAGTGTAGTTGTAGCAAGTACTAAAAATCCTGCAATAATTCTCTTTAACATTCTTCTTCCTTTAGAATAATTTGACATAATGCCATGAAAAGATTATAGCAAATCTAATCTTTAGCATATAATGCTACTTTACTATTGTGAATTCATTGTGTAGTAATAAATCCTACTGTATACTACTTTAAAAAATAAAAGTATTTTCAAATGACATCCCTGTTTCTTTTTGCCATATTCATCTCATTTCTTCTGCTGCTTTTTGTCATCTATTTAAGTCATAAATACAAACTCTTTATTGATCGAAGTGATTATGACAAACCTCAAAATTTCCATATCCATTCTACTCCAAGAGCTGGTGGTTTTGGTATCTTGTTTGGTATGCTTCTCCTTCTCCTTACCCCTCTTGGTATAAAGTTCATACCTTCTATTGTGCTTGCTTTTCTTAGTGGTATTTTTGAAGATTTACATAACTCTTTAAGCCCAAAATTTCGTCTATTCTTACAACTTATCGCTGCTCTTTGTGCTGTATGGCTAACAGACTCTGTAGTCACCTATCTTGGATTAGGTATCAGTATGCCTTACTGGATGGGTATTCTCTTTAGTGTATTCGCCATAGTGGGGATGATGAACGCTGTAAATATCATTGATGGGTTCAATGGCCTCGCATCAGGAACAATACTACTCATACTCTTCTCCTTTGGTACGATTAGTTATCAACAAGATAACTTTGAACTTTTATCTATTATTCTTATTACCTTAGGAGCAACCATTGGATTTTTTATTCTTAATTTTCCAAAAGGTAAAATATTTTTAGGGGATGGTGGTGCCTATTTGTTAGGATTTATTGTCGCAATTATTGGTATCTTTCTAGCCAGTAACTATGAAAGTGTTAGTCCTTGGTATATTTTGGCTATTTTTATCTATCCTGTGTGGGAGGTGATTTTTTCTATAGGGAGAAAACTCTTTATAGGCATTTCTCCTATGGAACCTGATTCCTATCATTTTCATATGCTTATATATCGACAAATTACAAAAAATAATGCATTAACATCTCTCTTTATTTTATGTATGATAAGCCCATTTATAACCATCTCTACACTATTTTTCAATCATTCTATCAGCAATATTATCATTGCTGGTTTCTTTATACTATGTTATCTTTTGGTCTATTTTTATCTTTACAAAAAAGAGAAAAATAACATTTAGAGGGCCTCTAAAAAATTACTTCTTTAATCTATAGATTTTACTATAAGGAGATGATACAACCAATTCAAAAAGATTTTTATCATATTTTCCAAGCATAAACATCTGTACATACACAGAACGAAAAGTTTCATTATCCATAACCACAAACTGACCATAGCTTTTCATATAAACTACACAATACTCTCCATCCATATGATAGAGTTGTGATTGAAGTTGTATCTTGCCATCTTTTGTATTTTGGGTCACAATAAAATTTCTTACATCTTTTGTCTTATCCCCTATCCTAAGATTCCCTTTTTTCATATCAAATAGAATACCATTCTTTAACGTGACAATATTTTTCTTATTACTTACGGCACTTGTAGGATAAAAAACTATTTTTCTTTTTTCTTTTCCTGTAAGAAGATCCAAATTACCAAATACACAAACTGTTGGAAAGATATTCATCATTCTATAGGGAAGATATAAATAGATATCTCTTGTTTTCCCTGGTAAAGAATATGCACCATTTTCTAATTCTGATAACATCAAATTTGGGTCAAGTTGATCTTCTTGAGAGTTTTTAAACAGAGTATCTGCAACAATCGTATAATTTGAATCTACATAAGTCTCTACTGCCAAACGACTTAAATTTACTGCTAATTCTTTAGAAGATGCCTGCAGAATAGTTGAAATAATAAAATTATCATTATTATGCTTTCCTCCATCGATCAGCGTATTTGTGTTAGAATAGAACCAGATCGGATAACCATAATCCCACCATGTAAGGGTATAATCTTTAGAGGAAGAAATGGCATCTAGCTTTACAAGATCTTCTACTTCTGCTTTGTTCAGTACAGTTGGAACCCTATATCCTATAATATGTGTAATATTTGGATATATCATTAAAGCTGTTAATAAACTCATAGCAAAGAAATAAATACTTTTTTTATCTGAAATTATTTGTATGACAACATGAAAAAGATAAATCACAGACATCGCAGCAATAGGCACGGCATACACTGTAAAACGCAATCCTCCCCAATGGGCAAATATACCTATGCCAATCAGTGGCAATGCCAGCAAAAAGGCTCTTTTCTTTACTATCAACACCATATAGCCAATGACGGCTAAAATAAATCCAATATTTGACCCTATCATCCTATCTGCAATATTGGTTTTATATGGACCACTTACTGGAGAGAAGAAGAGTGTTTTTCCCGCTTCTCTAACCGTTTGTATCACTGAATAAAAATGTAATCCTTCACTTTTTGTACCTGTAGAAACAAAACTTATCACCTTGTGAAGAATCAATCCAAATACATTACCAAAATAGAGGAATAGCACAAAAAGGATCCCAGAGAAGATCATTAGTTTTTTTTGCTCTATAGAAGTCTTTTTTAAAAAAACATAGAGAAGAATCAACAATATAACCTTTACTAAATAGCTCCATGGATCAGGAATTGGGAAAGGTAATAAGGAGACAAAAACAAGGATAAGTGAATTATACGTTGTTTTTTCATTGTGATGATAGAATATCATATAAAGAGCATAGATTACTCCCATTGCATAAACAATTGAATTTCCACTATTATATAAAAATGGATAAAGTACAATAGCAATCCCAGCATAGAGTGCCGTACGTAGCGTAAAATCAATGGTGCTTTTCATGAGAAAATAGAGTATAAACATTGGTGCCATAGCAGAGAACATATCAGTATCATAATAACCGATCATGGTACGGTTATAATAACTCCATGCGATACTTCCAAGTAAAGCAGCAAAGAATCCCCAGAGAGATTCTCCATAAAGTCGTGCGATGAGGATGATGGGAATCACCACCAAAGAAGAAATGAGTGCGGGCATATAGAGAATTACCGTCTCTAGACTAAATGGTGTTATTTTAGTAAATAAAATTGTAAAAAAAACCACTCCATAGTGCCACATATTTGGAATTCTTGAATTTTCTATATGCAAACCTTCAAGAATTTTCTGTGCACCAGATGCCCAAGTATACCCATCATTGGTATTGATCATGAGTTGCCCATTCCAATAAAAACTTGGGTTATCTTGAAATTGCCAGACCCATATCATGCGAATAGCAAAACTAAAAATATATGCGATAAGCATCAAGCCTACTAACTGCATATGGGTTACTTGATAATTATTTTTTTTCATCCGTTGCCTTTAATTAAGTTCTTATTTTACTATATATTTTCTTGAGTACGTATTTTGGTACAATCCTAGATGTAAATCTAATAGATACATTTCTTATAAACTCAAATATATTGATGAATTTAAGTTTCAAAAACTCTTTTTGCAAAACTATTTCACTCATAGCATAGTTAAATCCACCTCTTCTTTCTAGCTGCTGATACCCTGCTCTCATACTTACTAAAGGTTTCTGTATATTATAAAATTTAGCACCTTGTTGTATCATTCTTGCCCAAAGATAATAGTCTTCAAACCATGGCATATGCTGATATCCACCTGCCTTCTCTACCATTGATTTTTTATACATCACTGCCGGATGATTCATAGGATTTCTTCTCTTTGCAAATTTTTCTATCTCGTCATGATTTTCAGGTACTTTTCTATAAGAAATTATTTTATTTTCATCCTCGTTAAACTCACTGATCCAGCTACTGCAAATATCAATATCTCCATTCTTTATAAATATATCCAACTGCTCTTCAAAACGCTGAGGTAATGCAATGTCATCCGTATCCATCCTTGCAACCAATTCGTAGCTACAAGCTTTAAGCCCTTGGTTCAAAGCCTTACCAAGTCCTTGATTATGTTCCAGCGCTACAACAATAAAATCATTACCAATTTTATTCTTCCAGAATGAGATAGTAGCCAGAAGTGCTTCTGTGATCTCTCCATCTTGTACCAAGATAATCTCATCAGGTTTTTTTGTTTGTTCATCCCAAATAGAGTGCATACATCTGTTAAAATAGTCTACTTCCTCTTTTATATATATGGACATAAGTAGAGAAAACTTCATGATTGAATATACCTTTGCTCAAAATTTTCTCTTACTCTGTAATACTTTAAAAGCACATTTATTCTCAGGTTATCAAAAAGTGTTCTTGAGTAAAAAAGTGCTTTACTTATCTGTACAAAAAAATGAATATATCGTTTTTCACTTAATGCTTCTCTCGCCTTGTCTAGAAGTATACGCTTTTTATTGAAGCGGTCTTTTTGCTCTTGACTAACCATTATCGAAGAGATTCTATTTTCATCAAAAAAATACTCTTTACTTTTTTGGCACGCTCTGAAACACTCCGTAATATAACTACCCACCATATTGACATAAGCAGCATTATTCTTTGTCACACTATTTGGACTGTATCGACACTCAAGCAGTACCTCTTTCAGATTCCCTACACGAAACCCGTGACAAAAAAGGCGTGACAAAAACTCTTTATCCTCTGCATGGGGAGCATTTACATATCCTTCCAGCTTTTTAAAAACCTCTCTTTTAGCAAAAAATGTCGGATGGACAATACCTATAGTTCCTGCAATAAGTATCTTTTCAATGTACTTATGCGTCAAGAGCTTATCTGTTGTAAAAAAGACCTCCCTGTCACCTTTAAAAAGGTTTACATTACTCCCCACAAGATCAAGATCATTCTCTATTAAGTAAAAGATCTGCTTTTCAAACCTATCGTTACGGGAAATATCATCTGCATCCATTCTTGCAATATACTCACCTTTTACAAGTTTTAATGCCCTATTAAGAGAATAAACAAGTCCCTGATTCTCATCATTTGTTATAAAAACAATACGTTTATCCCTCTTCGCATACGCTTCAATAATCTCCTTGAGTTCCCTGTTTTCAGGGTCATCAAGTACTATGATGAACTCCAATTTCTCATAACTCTGGGAAAGTATGGACTCTATGGACTCCCTGAGCCATAACGGCTCTTCACGGTAGACACTCATAATAACAGAGACTAATTTTTTCTTCATAGTTACTTTACCAAAATACCTATTTTATCTTCTCGATAGTGATAATTCTTATTTTTAGATGGATTCCAATTATTATCTTTTATCATATAATTTTCTCCATAATGCACAGCAAGATGTCTATGTGGATCCTTAGGTACCGGATATATATTACCAAGAAATTCTATCTCTTCCAGACCACTATAGGGGAAGATAAACTCCTTTACAAGCAATCCACCATATTTCTGAACAGTTCTGTCCCAACTTAATCCTTTTTCATTGGTAAAACTATACCCCACAAGTTGTTCACCCATGATCTTGAAATAAAAAAAGTCAATCCCTATATCACCATAGAAATAGGTCTCTTCTATAGCAAACTCCCCATCATCAATGATAAACTTATGTTTTTTTACAAAACCATATTTCTTTAATGTCTCTTCTATATGGGATCCATAATCATCAAAAAAAAGCCCAATATCTATATCAAGATCATGTGCAATAAAATGTTTCTCTCTACATGCTCCCAAAAGTGTACCATATGCCAAAAACCACTCTATACCCAATGTATCAAAAGCTTTTTTCAGTGCTTCAAGTGCATCACTTCCATATTTTTGAAGATTTTCCTGTTGTCTTAAAGCTTTTCTCCTATTCAATGTTTTATTTTTAATCTCTTTTAGTCCTCTTGCCAATACAGGAAAAAAGATTTCTATAAAGAGTTTTATTTTTTTCATGACTATCTGTACCTTTGTATTATAGATGGGTTTTTACGTATATTACTATAGATCATACTATAAACTGCCACAAGAACAAAAATATCTAATATTAATTTTATCCATAGAGAATCAATCGTGTCTATGGTGTAGAGTACAAGTAAAAGAACCGTAACGGGTAAAACACTTTTTAAAATATCATCTTTTCTTACCGGTACAAATCCAAACAGGTAATATATCTCCATATATTTGAGAAGATTATACACTATCATCGATACAGATATTGCAAAAGCTACCCCAGAAGAGTGGTCTTTTAGCCAATAGATAAGTCCCAACCCTAAAAAAAGTCTTACCACCTCATTATATATTTCAAAATGCTCATTTTCTGTTACCCTTAAAAGATTGCCTGTCATACCAGTAACAATATTTACAAAATATCCCACTGATAATACATAGAAAAAATTAGGAAGCATCTCATACCCACTACCAAGAAGTATTGCTATCTCTTCCATATTAAAGATCAAAACCAAAAGAATAGGTAAAATAAGTAATAGTATAAGCTGTGTATTTTCCGTATATATTTGAGCAATTTTTTCTATTTTACCATCTCTATAATACGCATGTATTTTGGGTAAAAGAAATTTTACAAGCACCGTACCTACAAGACTTAACCCTGCAAAAAAAAGTAAGCTAACTGAAAGTGTTGCAAGCTGTGCATAATTACCATACTCTTTTTGTAAAATTTGAGCAATATATATGAAACTAGTACCGATAATCCCTATAAGATAAAATTTCCATACTCTTGTAAGTATCTTTTTCTCCATAAAAAATTTTGGTCTCATTTTGAATATGGCAAATATAAAAAAGAGAAGCGTACTGCAAAAATATGCATATAGATAGTATTCAGACAGTCCATAACCAATCCAAATAGCTACCATAAAGAGTACTATTAGTATCACACGTGGTAAAAGTGTACTTATTAAGATAGAGGTTGAAACCTTCTCATTTGAATTGTACTCAAGCCCCAATGCAAAAATAATCACCAGAAAATAAGCAATACACATAATAAGCAATACTAGATGGATCTGTTCGATAAAAGAGGAGATGATAAAAAAAGCTGGCAGCGAAAAAATAAGGAAGAGAAGTGTCTCTATAGTAAAAAAGAGACTAAAGGTATGCTTCTGTTTTTGACCTATTTTACTTCCCATATAAAGACTGGGGTGACTGATACCTACTGCCAATGCCATTATATTAATAAAGGAGATATAGTAGATGATCTCTCCATATTCTGTTGCTCCCAAAACTTTTGCCAGAGTAAAATTAAAGAGAAAGAAGAGTCCTGAAGAGAGAATCGTAAAACTAAAAGAGCTTATAAGTTTTTGTCTCATTTTTTATCCAACTCTATGACATGGGCATGAGTATGGCGTTCATCCAGCTTTGGTGGTTGCATATAGTCCTTTCCATAAAGAGTCGTTAGATAGCTCTGTGGACTATGGGGTGCCAAAAACTCACCTTCTTCAAAACCAATTCTCTGCAAAGGGTAAAGATCAGAAACTTTTATTGCAAAAGCGAGGTTGGGTATATGTCCACTGTATATCACAACATCATCTCCATTCTTCCACCCTGCATGAAAGCTCCCTACAAATTTAATTAAAGCTCTTCGTACAACACTTATATTCAAATATTTGTAACTAAAAAGCTTAATGAACATATAGGTAAGTTTACGTGCGAAGGGAGAGTAAAGATTTTTCTTGATCGTAATCATTGGAAATATATCCATATATACTCCTTGATGATATGCTACACATTTATCTATCTCATGCTTTTCTACCATTTTTGCTTTTTCACTTCGGATCTTTGCATAGTCATACGGGTACGTTTTGTCTGTTTTGGTAGTCTGTAAAAACATATCTTTAGGTAAGCTACCTTGTGCTACTTCACAAAATTTATAAAAATCCTCTACAGTCATACATACATCAAGATCATCATCCCAAGCAATAAACCCTTTTTCTCTTACGGCACCAAGTAGTGTCCCTCCATCAAGCCAATAGTCTATAGTATGTTCTACACATACTCTATCTACTGCTATAAGCATCTCATACATAATGCTTTGTGCCTGTTTAAGTTCTCTATTCATAGCTGTTATTTTACTTGTACCCTATCAGTGCAAAAAAATGCGTATTGTTCCAACGATTATACTTTGGAGGATAGATATCGATCTTCTCTATCTTACAAAATCCAATCTTTTTTAAACATGCTATCTCTTTATCTGTCTGTCTATAGTGAGAAAAATAGTCTGTCTGAAGCTCTTTTGAATATCCTTCTATAATAACATCCTCTTTCACTCCAAACTGGTTCTTTACTACAATCATCCCCTTGGGCTTAAGTGCATGATATACTTTTTTATATATCTTTTCTGCTTCACTACTGTTAAAATAATTCATAACTCCAAACAGTGATACAATATCATAAAATGACTCTTCTGGCTTCACCTCAAGAAGATCTTCATTCCTGACTTCTATATTATCTCTCTCATCAATAAATTTTGAAAAAGCTTCATACTTCTCTACCGCAACTATCTTTTCAAAATCCTCATACAGATGATTGATGAGCAATCCAGTACCTGAGCCTAAATCAAGTAATTTTTTCTCTTTACCTGAAAGCTTTTTCATCAATCCTCTATCATATTCGGAAAAGTCAGGTGCTTTGTTTCTTGTCTCTTTTGGGCTAGTAATCTTCTTTGCCATTTTGTCATAATACTCTTGTACTTTTTTATTGGTCATCTTTCCAACTCCTCATCAACTCTATTGCCTGTAGATAGTCATCATAAGTATCAATATCCTGTGCATCTATTTTTAACATAGGGAGCGGTAAAAGAGGCTCGATTTGATTATAGACATTGGTTGAAACATACGGGATATTCTCTTTTTTCAGTTTTGCAGGTCCAGACCATTCATAATCTCCATTTTCCCGAGAAAAGCCTATAACTTCATTATAATCATTGATTTTTACAAATACAGCATCGTCTGTTACCTTTTTGCTACATCCTACATATTCTCCTTCATGATTTAAACAATGTTCTATATCTTTTGGATTTACAATCAAATCACCATCCCAAGCAATAGCATACTGTCTACCATGTCTGGCACCCAGATAAAAACTTGTTCCTGTCTTGGTATAAAAATAGTCATGATTAAATACAAAGATCACATCCTCTCTCATCTGAAGAACTGCCTCGATCACACTGTTTGCCTGATACCCCACAACGATTCTGACATCCTCTATTTTTTTAAAGGCTTCAAGCTGATGGTGTATAAGCTTTTTGTTCTCTATCTCTATAAGTGCCTTGGTTTTATCAAGCCCCAACCTTGAACCTATCCCTGCACAGCTTAGTACTAAAGATGTTCCCTCTTTTGGAGCTAAGATCTGCATAAGTAGCCGGTAAAGACTCTTTTGGTCAAATACACAGTAGTCGGCAATAGTCATAATAGAATTTGCAGGATAGTGAATAAGTCCACATGCTATAGATATATCTGCTTGACGCATCGCCTCCATATCATTATTACCATCACCTATCATCACGACCGTATAGCCCTCTTTTTGATACTTTCCAACAATCTCCTCTTTTTTAAGAATATGTGTCAATTTTACGATTTTATCATCTTTTACCAATGCCTTAGAAGCATAATATTCACACCCTATCTGCTCTATGAGCCCATCTACCCATCCACTGAAATTTCCCGTAGCAATAATACAATCTTCTCTATTTTGAGTGATAAATTTTACAATTTCTTCGGCCAATGCTACCCGAGAAAGCAGTACTTTTACTTCTGAAACAGGATACCTTCCCAAAATTGCCATTCTCTTAATAAAACTTTCAATAAAAGGAATATTTCCACGGATAGTCTCTTGTGTTAAACGCTCTATTTGCTCTTCACATTGAAATGATTTGGCAATAAGAGGAAGTGTCTCTTCTTGCGTAATAGTACCATCAAGGTCAAAAATAAATTTATATTTCATGAGTTATCTTTCATACATTTTTGCTTATACACAGAAGCATACCCATCTGGATTCTGCTGCTGCCATCGCCAGCTATCTTCACACATCTGCTCTATCCCTTTTACCGCTTCCCATGCCAATATCTCTTTTGCAAAAGAGGAATCTGCATAACATTTTGCAATATCTCCACTCCGTCTTGGAGCAATCTTGTAAGGGATACACTTCCCAGAAGCCTTTTCAAAAG
>Ga0256827_10002884_pt1 | contig 10995 bp, 10 predicted proteins | sample CV84metaG_FD_185977 | JGI IMG/M metagenome (GOLD analysis project Ga0256827, IMG submission 185977) | Hydrothermal vent microbial communities from East Pacific Rise, Pacific Ocean - CV84 | ecosystem: Environmental > Aquatic > Marine > Hydrothermal vents | place: Pacific Ocean: East Pacific Rise...
TCTGCCCTGACACTTTCCATGCTTCCGGTGATTCTCATCTTTTTATTTACCGACCTTTTTGATACCCTGGGAACATTGACAGGTGTGGGAATACGTGCCAATTTGTTTAAAGGCAAAGACTCTGTTCCTTTGCAGAAAACAATTGAAGCTGATGCAGTTGCCACTGTTTTCAGCGGGCTTGCCGGGGTCACGAGTACTACTGCTTTCATCGAAAGTGCGGCAGGGGTAGAAGAGGGCGGCCGTACCGGGCTGAGTGCCATAGTGGTAGGGGTACTTTTTATTTTGACACTTTTTTTTCTGCCTTTTTTCAAAGCGATTCCCTCCAATGCCATCTATCCCATACTGATCGTAATCGGTATGATGATGTTTTCCGAGTTGCAATATATCAACTATCAGGATCAGGCAGTAAAAGCCAGTACCTTCTTCATTGTACTGGGGATGCCTATGACCTACTCCATTACAAACGGCTTGCTGTTGGGGGCATTGGCATTTGTGTTTGTAAAGATCGCAGAAGGAAAATACCGGGAGATCAGCATAGCCATGTCAGTGTTGGCGCTAGTAGCCTTGCTCGTGTTTTTCATCCTTTGAGAGTAGGAGGTAAGCACCGTATTGTGCTGTTTTGGTTATAATTTATCAACTTGAAGAGATAAAGTAGGACATCATGCTTAAATTAATTATTCCCAGTTATAAAAAGTTTTTACCCCTGCTGAACAGTTTTATCAATGTGAGCAGTGAGGTGTTTGATGTCCGGCAGATCCAGGATAAAATCGAGCTATGTGCCGAAGAAGCGTTTATCTATCTTCTCAGGAATTCATACAGAGATGAAGAGGGAGATATTGAAATTTCCATAGAAGTCAATGAAAGATATTTTATCCTCTCCTTCATAGACAGTGGTCTGCCTATTGAGATAGCTTTTCCCCAGACAGCGGCAGAGGGGATCCAATCGATAGATACCCAGACACTGGAACTGCTTTTAATTAAAAAGTTCAGTCATATGGCTGAATGGATCAATCACGGGAAAGCGGGCAGAGAGTTCAAACTCTACTTTGAACTGCCGCAACAGGCAATATATACATTGACAGAAATAGAAGAGAGTGAGCATTTTGAAGTTTCTGCAGATGATATAGAGATTAAACCTTTCGAGAAAAGGTGGGCAACGGAGATTTCTCAAATCATCTATAAAGCCTATGGATACAGTTATCCGAATGAAGATCTCTATTTCCCTGAAAGGATCATTGCACTTAATGAAAGCGGCCAGTTGGTCTCAGTGGTTGCCTACGATACCAAAAGAGACAGGATCGCCGGGCATTATGCACTGGAAAGAGAAAGCCTTGGCAGTGTTGCAGAAATTGGACAGGCCGTGGTAGTACCAAGCTACAGAGGGCTTGGACTGATGAAAAAGATACGCAAAAAGACTCAGGAGATAGGAAAAGAACTGGGGCTTGAAGGGATCATGTCCAAACCGGTTACGGTTCATCTCTTTTCCCAAAAAACCAATGAAGTTCTGGGTGCTGTTCCGGTGGGCATGGGTTTTGGTGTTTCACCGGTCAAAAAATTTAAAAAGATAGAAGCGGACTCTTCTCAAAGGGGCAGCTGTATGTACTACTATCTGCCTTTGAAAAACAGAAAAAGAGTGCTTTGGGTTCCTCAGCGGCACAAACAGGTAATCGAGTCTATCTATACAGATCTGAAGTTGGATTATGCATTGAAGGAAGAGGATGACAGACCAAGAGAAAACGGTACGGTTCAAAGTGCCTATTCACCGGATTTTGAAGTAGGTTCCATTTATGTGACAGCGATAGGAGAAGACAATATACGCTATATCAAGGAAGCATTTTTTAATCTTCTGTTCAGAATGAAAGCAGAAGTGGTCTTGCTCTATATTGTAATGGAAGATTTCAATATTGAGACACTGATCTCTCAGGTAGAAGATGAGAAATTTTTCTTCTCTGCCATTCTGCCTTCTTTTGTAGAGGGCAAAGATGTGTTGGTTTACGAGTTTTTACCAAAAGATATTGATGAATCGAAAGTAGAGATCTATGCTGACAGAGCAAAAGAGCTGGTGCATTATGTTTCAAATGAAAAAAGGAAAGCAGTATGATAGAGATACACAAAGAGGAGAATTTTTTTGTTGTTCTGAGCCAAAGATTGGATGCTATGAATGCGGATGATGCAAAAGAGACTGTAACGCAGGAACTGGTAGATATTGACCGCAATATCGTCATTGATGTCAGCGGCCTGGAGTATATCAGTTCGGCAGGGTTGCAAGTGGTCCTGAAATGTGCAAAATTGGCGCAGGAAAGCCATAAAGAGTGTTTTTTAAAAGGTGCGCATGGAACGGTCAAAGAGATTTTTCAAGTTTCAGGTTTTTTAACTTTTTTGAAAGAGATGGAATGACTTTCCGCGCGATCGAAGAAGTTGACCGTTATTTGGATACATTCTGTACAAAGCATACACTTAATGATGATCTGTGCTACCGGGTCAGACTGGTTACCGAAGAGTTGGTGACCAATATTTTCAAATACACAGAAGCACAAACGTTCGATCTGACAGTACGCTGTTTGGAAGATATAGAGATTGATCTGGCATATCTGTCCAACAGCTTTGACCTTACCGTCAGGAAACCGGAGCAAAAAGATCTTGCAGATATCAAAGAAGGAGGGCTGGGGCTGTTTTTGGTTGAGTCAATGACAAAAACATTCAGCTACAGGCATCACAATGGCAAAAGTATTTACAAACTCACTGTTTAGACTGGACAAAATACAGAAGAAAGTTATTTTATATATTCTAGTCATCACCATACCGCTTTTACTCTTTTCTCTCTATTTTATTCAAGATTCGGTTGGCAGTGAGCTGAAAAGATCTGCAAAGCAAAAAGCTTCCTATATCAATGTTGAGATCATTTCCGAAATAGAGAATTATCTAAATAATGCTTCAGATTTTACCCAGGAAGCTTCTTCTATGTTAAAACTGCATCCTGATGAATATACGGCAGTACTGCCTTTTTTAAAACACCATGTCCAAACCAACCCAAATGTGTATGGAAGTGCCCTGGCGATCGATCCTTCCTCTTCGTTAAACAAGCTTTATTGCAAATACTACTATGAACACAATGCTACGGTAAAAGAAAAATGGTTAATGCCGCCTGCCTACGACTATCTTCAGCAGGAGTGGTATGCAAATGTCAAAAAGTCAAAAAAAGGAGGGTGGGGAAAACCCTATTTCGATGCAGGCGGTGGAGAAGCTTTTATGAGTACATTTTCCTACCCATTGTTAGATAAGTCTGACCACTTTTTAGGTGTCATAACCGCAGATATAAAGATTGATACATTGTCGCATAAAATTCAACAGATGACATTTTCCAAAGAGCATTTTGTATTTGTCCTGGACAAAAACGGTTTTTTGATCTCCCATCCTGATGATCAGTATGCATTGAAACAAACCGTGTTTTCCTATGCCAAAAACATACATTCAAAGGGACTGTTAACTGCCATTCCTCAGATCCTTAAAACAGACAATGGAATCGTAAAGGTAGATCTTGGCGGTGAAGCGTGTACGCTGTATTATTCTACAATGCCGCATAGTGATTTGAAAATTGTGATCTTTCTGAAAAATAGTGTGTTGTACCGGTCACTCTATGCATTAAAACAGAAACTTATCATCATAGCGCTGATTGATATTTTTCTTATATTGTTGATGATCTTCATTATCTTGCAGCAGTTTAAAAAAGACATTGTGAAAAAGACCAAGCTGAAGAACGATCTTGCATTGGCCAGAAACATACAAATGAGCTTTTTGCCGGAAGAGAAAGACATTGCAGTAGATGATTTTGAAATACATACATATTTTAAAGCGGCCAGAGAGGTAGGCGGTGACCTCTATGGATACAAAAAGAGGGATAACAGTATTCTCTTCTATGTTGGTGATGTTTCCGGGAAAGGTATTCCGGCTGCTTTGTTCATGATGGCAACACAGATACTTTTGCAAAACACGATAGATACTACAGATGATCCTGCCGAAATTGTAACCTTGACAAATACCAGACTTTTGGAGATAAGCCACAGCGGAATGTTCGTTACCCTGCTGGTCATAAAGTATGATTTTCTAACGCATACATTGACATTTTGCAATGCCGGGCATCCAAACTTTATGATCAAAACAGCACAGATATTTTCTCCTCTAAGCAAGTTTCATCCCCCTGTCAACACATTTGACCGTATTGTATATACAAACAATGCCCTAATACTCAAAGAGCCGTTTGGGCTTATCTGTTTCAGTGATGGTGTGACAGAAGCGGAGAACAGTATGCAGGAGCTGTTTGGCATAGAGCGGGTTGCAAGAAGTCTGGACCGGAAATTTGGTTTGAAACAGCTATTGAAAGAGATGGATGCATTTACTCAGAACAATGCACAAAATGATGATATTACCATTTTGGCATTTCGTATGAAGCAGGAAGGGAAAAAATATGAAAAAACCGATCACATTGTTATTTAAAACCAATTTAAAAGAGTACTCTCTTTTCTTTTTATCTGTTTTCTTGATTGCAGGTTTCACTCTTTCCGGATGTAATTCTTCAAGTACACAGAAAGAGAGTTTAACCATTATAGGCACAGCAGATCTGCAGGGCATAATGGAGCCGCGTATGCAACAGTATGAGATCAATGGGAGTAACAAGAAGATGGAGGGTGGGGGTATCAGCAAAATTGCTTCTGTTTTGAAACAGGCCAAATCTGAAAACCCCTCCGGTACTTTTGTTCTTTCCAGCGGAGATGATTTGATGAGACGGTATTTCAATACGTTTAAAGGGGAGGCGATCTACTCTTTGATGAGTCAAAGCGGATATACTATTTATGCACCCGGAAACCATGAATTTGACAAAGGTTCAGAGATATTTTCACATGCATTGGCATATGCCTCTTTTGAAACGCTTTGTTCCGATCTTGTTGTGGAAGATACATCATTGGAAGGTAAATGTATCCCGTACAAGATCATAAATGCAAAACAGGCAAAGATAGGTTTTTTCTCTCTGATGACGGAGGAGTTTCCTCTGATTACAAGTCCGGGTAAAGTCAAGCTCAGTGCCGGCAATCTCGTATCTGCCCGAAAAATGGTGAACCTGCTGCAAAACAAACATTGTGATATCATTATTGCCATAACCCATATTGGACTGGATCAGGATAAAATAGTAGCGCAAAAAGTCAAAGGGATCGATGTTATATACGGAGGCCATTCCCATGTCTATACGAAACAGCCTGTTAGCGTAGGGGATACTTTAATTGTAAATGCAGGAGAACAGGGGGCTTATGTTGTCAAAATGATTCTTCCTCTTGACAAAGCACATCATATTCAAAAAGAAAAAGTGGCATATACACTGATTCCCGTTACTGACTCTATTGTTCCGGACAGACAAACAGAAATACTGCTCGAAGCCTATAAATCTCAGCTTCCTGCAACTGTTGTGCTGGGAAAAACTACGGTAAAATGGGATTTGATGACCGATACATTGAGAAGAGGGGAATCCAACGTTGCCGATCTTATCAATGACCTTCTGCGTGACAGGTTCTCTGTAGATATCGTGATGAACAATGCCGGTGCTTTCAGGGGTAAAAAGATATATCCCCCGGGAAATATTACCGATACAATGCTGCATGAGATCGATGAATTTTCAAACAATGTATATATGATGCATATGAATGGAAAATATCTACACCAGATTTTGGAACACAGTGCTTCTTTATATGGAAGAGGAGGGCTGATGCAGATTTCGGGTCTACGATATACAATAGACCTCAGTAAACAGGCACAGGTGGTAAAATATCATGATGATGGTTCCTGGAGTATTGAACAGAAAGGCAAACGGGTCAGCAATATACGCATAGTAATGCCTGACGGGACGTTGAAACCACTGGAGGATGATAAAGTATATAAGGTTTTATCCAATGCATATCTTGTTACACACGCGGGAGATGGCTATTTTTGGTTTAAGCAGTATGGTGTGAACCCCCAAAATACCTATACTACTTTTTATACGGTTATGGCTTCCTATCTGGAAAAACATAATGTGATGAATCCCAAACCGTTGGATGGCCGGCTGAAAATTTTAAACTAATGGATACCTCTAATTTGTGTTTTTACAAATTGATCATAACCGCTACGCTAAAAAGGCTCCCTGTCAGTGTAATGAAAACCAGTTTTGCAGCCAGTGCGGCATCACATCCATAACGATTGGCCAGCACGACGCTGAGCATTGCCGAAGGCATAGCAGCTTCCAGAAGCAGCACCTGAAGCTGCCATGGATCCAGAGACATACTGTTGGCAGGAAGATAAACCAGCATCGGACTGATGACAAGTTTGATGAGGATCGCAAAAAAAGCCAGCGGAAGAATACTTCTCATTGAAGAGAAGTTTAAAAGAATACCTACAGTTAAGGCGACAAGAAACGTATTGGATTTGGCAATGATGTGAATGGCTTCAAAGAGGGGTGTCGTCAAGATGCCTGTTGTTCCCAACGGAGAAAAAGACCAAAGCAAACCTGCTATGATCGAGAGGAACATGGGAGATTTGAAAAAGAGTGAAGCACTGCCAAATAAAGAATCTTCTGTCTGTACCTTATTTCCATAATAGATGACGATCATAACACCGATCGTAAAAAGCGGCAATCCTACTCCCAGTTCTGAAACAAAGGCTCCCTCTGTAAGTGCAGCTGCATTGTTTGGAAAAAGTTCCATGATAAGCGGATAACCAAGTAAAGCGGAACTTCCAAAAGCCGATACAAGCAGAAAAGAGCCCATTTGGCTCCGTTCCAGTTTCAAAAATTTTCCTAGACTCCATGCAATGACAAGCAGTAGGATCTCAGTGAGAAAAATATAGATGAAAAGAAGTACATATTGCCATTCAATAGACGATTTGGAGAGCGCCTCAAAAATAAGGGCAGGCAGTGTAACCCGCGTAACAATTTGAGAAAAAAGGATACCGTTTTCCTTCTCTAAAACCCCTCTTTTCCGTAGAAGGACGACCAGTAAAATAACACATGCCAGAATAAGAATGGATGTGAGAGTATGTAAATAGGTATTCATTGATGATCCTTCGTGAAAAGAAAATATGACCGATTGCCTACGGGTATGTTACCGTGTCTATCTGCAGATTTCATAATCATAGTATAACCTCCTTAGCTTTAGAGGTGACCTTTTAAGCATTCGTGGTATAATCTATCTATTAAAAGATAAGGTATACAATGACATCCCGTGAAGCTATAAAGTTACTTTTTGACAGAATGAACAGTGAAGTAATCGGTCAAAAACATGTTGTGAAACGATTTATCATGAGCATACTTGCTGACGGTAATATACTGGTTGAAGGGCTTCCCGGCCTGGCAAAGACACGTGCAGTACGTTCCATGGCCAACGCGATCGAAGCAAAATTCTCACGCATACAGTTTACCCCGGATCTTGAACCTTCCGATGTACTGGGGGAAGAGCATGTGTATGAAGAGAACGGAAAACATTTCCATGAATTTCACAAAGGTCCCATATTTGGAAATATTATTTTGGCGGATGAGATCAACAGAGCACCGGCAAAAGTACAGTCGGCTATGCTTGAAGCAATGGAGGAGAAACAGGTTACGGTTGCAGGAATCACGTATGAACTGCCTGAACTTTTTGTCGTGCTTGCCACACAGAATCCTTTGGAACAAAAAGGGACTTACCCTTTGCCTGAAGCACAGAAAGACCGTTTTTTGATGCATGTGAAGATCGACTATGTGACAATGGATTCCGAATACGAAATGGTGAAAAAAGTTATGAATGAAGGTCATAAAAAAACAGTATATGAAAACAGGATTCCCCAGGAGCTGATCTTTGCTGCACGTGAAGATGTATCCCAAGTAAAAATCAGCGAAGCGATGGGAAAATACATCATAGAACTTGTGTTTGCAACACGCTACCCTTTACGTTACAGCAAGCAGCTTGATGTGATGATTGAAGTAGGGGTAAGTCCGAGAGCCTCTCTTGCTTTAACCAAGTGTGCACAGGTACATGCCTGGATGCGCGGGAGAAATGAAGTGATGGTTGATGATGTAAAGTCCGTGATCCATGATGTTTTCAGGCACCGTCTCATCAAGAGTGAACATACCAGATTCAGCGGTATAGAAAATGATGAAATTATTGATATAATCATTGACAATGTGCCGGAACCCAAAGCAGAATTCACAAGGCCGTCTTAAATGGAAACCATAGATATTTCACTGAAACAGAGTACTGCCGAATCACTTCTTGCCTTCTCGGAAATATTGAAAAAAGATGTCAATACTATATTGGAAGAAGCGCTGGAACACTACTTTGAAGAGGCGCAGCAAAAACTTCTAGAGAAGAACAGGGAAGATGAAAATGCTATGACCAACCTTGATTATAATGAGTTTTGGGACGGGGTGGATCTCTCATAAATTGCTGCAGAAGAAAATATAGTTATATATTATATAATATTAAAAAGTCACACGGATGAAAATCGGAAGAATAGATATTAAGAAATGGATAAAAGAGATAGCAGCAGGAGCGCTGCTTTTATTGATATTATCAAATATTATAAGTAGTCTGCGCAAACCTCATTTGGACTCATCACAGTTACCGAGCGTGACGGTACCCCTTGTCAATGGTGGTGTGTACCATTTAAAGCAGGGAAAGCCTGTCATTGTTCATTTCTGGGCAACCTGGTGTCCCACCTGTAAACTGGAAGCAGCAAATATAGAGCGTATTTCACAAAAGTATGAAGTGTTGACAGTCGCTGTCAATTCCGGAAGCGATGAAGAGATCAGGCAGTATCTGAAAGAGAGAGATCTCTCTTTCAGGGTGTTGAACGATAAAGAGGGTTCCTGGGTACAAAAGTTTAAAGTAACAGCTTTCCCGACAACATTTATCTATACGGCAAAAGGCGAATTGAAATTTACCGAAGTAGGATATACCTCTACGGCAGGTTTGTTGGGCCGTATGATACTTATTGAGTAAGTACAGGAAACTACATTTTCTTTTTTACCCGTGAAGTGGCTTGTGCTTCCAAAGGATTTGGGATAATTTTTGATTAACCCCCCAAAAATTATGCTACAATATCCCAATTTATCACCCTATGGTATCGTTTGCGAAGGAAAAAGATATGCATCAATTTTTTAAGATTAAATTTGGCGTACTGCTTTTATGTGCAGGAATGCTTTCTCTGTCGGCGATGGAAAATACTGCCAAAGAGTTTCAGCTGAAATCGGGAAGTATTGTCTACAGTATTCATGGTGGCGGTATTTTAGCTCCGGACCTTAATTTAACAATTGTAGGAGAAGGGAGGCTTCGTTTCAAAGACTGGGGGAAAGTTGTTTTACTTGAAGAGGAAATTGAAGAAAGTACCTCCGGAACATTAAAAAACAGTGAGAAATTTACCAAATGTATTAAGCGTGACGAAACTAAGCAGTATGATGTTGACTATGAGCATGAAATGATACTTGAGCGGCCTCTTCCAAAAGGCAAAGAACTTAAAAATATGACTGAGGGAATGCTGCCGCATGGTGAAAAAATTATTGCAGGGAAAAAGTGTAATGTTTGGGCTAAAGAGGGAGTTCGTATCTGTCTCTATAAAGGTATCCCTCTTTTGGTAGAAAAAGAACTTTTCGGTATTCACTTTGAGAAAGAAGCCTTTTTTGTAAATGAGAATAGTGATGTAGATACAGAAGAGTGTTCCATTCCAAATTTTCCTGTGCAAAAGATAGCACTTTTTAAAACAAGTATTAAGCAGAAAGAGGGACCGGCAGAAGTCTCCCAGATTTTGGGAAATATGTTGAAAGAGTCTGCATTGCAAAAAAATGGCAGGATGAAAAAAATGAAAGAGATCTATTTGAACCTTTTGGGGAAGCATATTTTTCAAAGACAGAAAAATTTGCTTCCCCAAATGCTTAAAAGTATGAAACAGGCACGTGAATGTCTTGATGGTACAGATAGTAAGCTTGAAGCCAATGGATGTATTGAAGAGATCAATACCTTCAAGGCTAAAATGCTCAAAGAGGAGAAAAAGAGTATTGATATTTGGAATAAAGCAGAAAAAAACAGGGTACTGGATGAATTTGATACAAACATAGATATACTTGAATCCAAAATGAAATGTATACGTGCGGCTAAGAATATTACCGATCTTTCAAAGTGTATGCGTAAGTGAAATTTTACCGTGTCTATGTAGAGATTACCAATGTTTGTGGGCTCAGCTGCTCTTTTTGCCCTACAAAAGAGCTTCCCTCTGCACAGATGGATCTGAATTTTTTTGAATCTGTTGTACTGCAGCTCAAGCCTTTTACCAAAGAGATCGCCTGCCATGTCGTAGGAGATCCGTTGACGCTGCCGAATCTTTCCGAGTATCTCGATATTATTCATAAACATAAAATGAAAGCTATATTGACTACAAGCGGCTATTTTCTAAAAAAACATAGCTATGAAACACTGTTTCACCCCGCGGTCAAGCAGATCAATATTTCACTGAACAGTTATAATAAAAATGAGACAGCACTGACATTTGAGCAGTATATTACCCCAGTACTTGATCTGTGCAGTGCCAAATGTGACAGAGGAGAAGAGCTCTTCATCAATCTGCGTGTATGGAACCTTGATGAGATGATGAGTGAGCGTATATTCAATCAAACACTTTTTGGAACGCTTTCTTCTGTATTCGGTACAGTACTTGACCTGGAAAAGATCTACCGTGACAAACCGAAGTCTATTCGTTTGGAAAATAAAATACGGATGCATTTTGACAACTACTTTGAATGGCCCTCTTTAAGTAATCCAATTTATGGTAACGGGACTTGTCAGGGATTACAGTCGCATATTGCCATTCTTGCCGGAGGGAAAGTCGTACCGTGCTGTCTGGACTGTGACGGGATTATAGCGTTAGGCGATCTAAGAGAAGAAAATCTTAATAATATTCTTTCAAACGACAGAACAAAAAATATGTTAAAAGGATTCAAGGAGG
>Ga0256827_10002886_pt1 | contig 10994 bp, 10 predicted proteins | sample CV84metaG_FD_185977 | JGI IMG/M metagenome (GOLD analysis project Ga0256827, IMG submission 185977) | Hydrothermal vent microbial communities from East Pacific Rise, Pacific Ocean - CV84 | ecosystem: Environmental > Aquatic > Marine > Hydrothermal vents | place: Pacific Ocean: East Pacific Rise...
ATAAAATTTCCATTTTACCTCTGCATCGCTGTACTCACCCAAACGGTTAGCACGTAATATAAAACAGCCATGCAAAAAGGCTTTGGTTTTAATGATTTCACGCCATCTGTTGTGTGAACCAAAAGTAGAAGCTGTTGGAAGTAAAACCAAGTCTACCTTTTTTTCTGTGACTGCTTGCCAAAAAGGATCAAAATGTAGTTCAAACCCAGCCATAACCATAAGCTTAAAACCTTTTAGATTAAAGGTTAAAGGTGCTTTTAAAGGTGCCACTTTATTTGCAAAGAACTTTTTTTCATCCCAATGTGCATACGGCAAAAGTATCTGTTGTTCGTAATAACGTGTATTTTTAGGAGTTATTTTCACAATGGTCTTATGATACCCATCTTTTTTTGTCACGATGATGGGGGCTATAAACACAATATCATATTTAATAGAAAGATTTTTAAGCAGTTCTAGGTGCTTTTTCGTTTGTGCTTTCACCATGCTAGGTGCCATCGTAGCAAACTCTTTAAAAAAGTGATTGAGTACATACTCACCCAAAAGCATCACATCTGCCCCACGCTCAGCTGCTTTTTTGAGGTAAAACTCTAGTCTTGTAGCATTCATACCAAGTGTTGGTAGTTGAAGTGCAGCAACTACGAGTTTTTTAGACATTATTCTGTTTCCACATTTTGATTGGCTTGCTCAATGATGGTTATCTTCGTCTTCGCCTCTTCTATGAGTGTTTGTGCCTCTTTAATATTCTTCAAACCCTCTTCATAGAGTTTCACTGACTCTTCCAAAGTTATCTCTGGATTCATTAACTTTTCAAGCAACACTTTAGAGTGTTCTAACTTCTCTTCAAAGGTCTTATTTTTCATTTTAGTACATCCTTAATATTCTCTTCAAATTTATCTAACTCTACCAAAAAGGCATCATGCCCATAGTCACTCTCTACTTCTAGGTAAGTATGTGACTGACCATTACGCTCCATCATCTTAGCGATGTGCTCCATCTCCGAAGGGAAGAACAGGTAGTCAGACGAAAAACTTATCAGATGTACATTTGCTTTTATACGGCTAATCGCATCATGTAAAGAGTCATACCCACGGCTTAGGTTAAAGGTATTAATAGCCTTTACTATATAGAGGTAAGAAAGCGGATCAAAAATACGTGAAAAGTTGTTCGTATTGTACTCCATATAACGCTCTACTTCATACCGTCCAAAAAGCTCAAAAAGTCCATCATTGTTTACATAGTTACGCCCAAATTTCTCATCCATAGACTCTGGTGCTAAGTAGGAAATATGCCCTGCTATACGCCCAATGGCAAGTCCATCTAAGCCTTCTTCTTTAAAAGCATCTACTTCATAGTTTCCATGCTTAAAGCGTGGGTCTCTTCGTATAGCTTCTACTGCTACTTTATTAAACGCTATCGTCCATGGACGTGTTGCATAGGTAGCAGCAAGAGATATGATATCATCTGCAAAGTTAGGATAATCTACAGCAAACTGAAGTGCTTGCATACCACCCATAGAACCACCCACTATGGCTCGTACATGGTGTATACCAAGGTCTGAGAGTAAGTGCATCTGTGCACGTATCATATCTTTTATAGTCACTACTGGGAATTTGAGCCTATAAGGGGCTTGTGTAGAGTAGTTGTTACTCATAGGTCCTGTACTACCAAAACAAGATGCCACTACATTGGTACAAATGACAAAGTATTTTGTTGTATCAAGTGCTTTACCATCACCGATGAGTCCATCCCACCAACCTGCTTTTCGCTCACCCTCATACACACCAGCAGCATGATGAGAACCAGAGAGCGCATGACACACCAAAATAACATTAGATTTGTCTTCATTTAACGCACCATAAGTCTCATAAGTAAGACTATACGGTTCTAATATACGTCCACTCTCTAAGTATAAAGGGGAGCTAAATTGTGCTGTTTTGGTTTCGATTTTCATAGGTTGCTTTTGTGCTTAAATTTAATTGTAATATTTTATCATATTTAAACTTTGTGGTGGAGGTTTGACATTCTGTATGTTTGAGTAAAAAGAAACTTTATATGTTTTATAAACCTTCCTCTTATTTTACTTGTGGCGCTGTTCTTCTCCTTACTTTTCTAGAAAAGTAAGCAAAAGTCGTCTCTATTCTCGAATCGCTGCGCTTACAAGGTCGTTCATAGAGACAATGACACGCGTTGCGTGATTAATGGTGATAGTTACCCTAGTGCTTTCCTCAAATCATCAATCAAATCTTGTGTATCTTCAAGTCCAACAGAAAGTCTTACTAGTCCAGCAGGGATACCAGCTTCTATAAGCTCTTTGTCTGAGAGTTGTTGGTGTGTCGTACTTGCAGGATGCGTGATGATAGACTTAGAATCTCCTATGTTAACTACCACAGCAAAGATGTCTGTCCCATCTGCTATCTTCTGTGCTGTCTCTTTGTCTGCTACTTCAAAAGAGAGAAGCCCTGAGTGTCCACCTTTGAAGTATTTTTGTCCTAGCTCGTAGTTGGCATCTGACTTTAGTCCTGGGTAGTTTACTTTTCCTACTTTTGGATGAGCTTCTAAAAACTCTGCAATGGCAAGTGCAGAACTTGAGTGCTGTTTCATACGTAATGGCAAAGTCTCAAGCCCTTGTATGTTCAACCAAGAATTAAACGGTGCAGGTGTAGCACCCAAATCACGCATAAGTGATAGTCTTACTCTCAGTGTAAAGAGTGGTAAAGGTAAATCACTATACACAAGCCCATGGTAACTCTCGTCTGGCTCGTTAAAGTGTGAGTAACGTGCGTTACCTTTTATCTTTTCTACCAAGTCATGACGTTCTACCAGCATACCACCAAGTGCAAGCCCCTGCCCTGTAGTGTATTTACTTGTACTATGCACAGTCAAGTCTACTCCATGGCTAAATGGTTTACAAAGGATTGGCGTACCTACAGTGTTATCTACACAAGTCAAGATGTTATGTTTGTTAGCGATGGCAACGATGGCATCAAAGTCTGCCACATCTATGCTAGGGTTAGTGATGCTCTCAAAAAGGATGATTTTTGTTTTATCATCCACCAGTGCTTCTATTTCGCTAGGGTTACGTACATCAAAGTAACGTGTCTCTATACCAAAACGTTTAATGGTATGTCCCGTAAGCGTAGTAGTCCCACCATACACTTGTTTTGCTACGATGATGTTATCTCCAGCCTCAGCCACGTTAGCAATCGCATAAAAGATAGCCGCCATTCCCGATGCAGTAGCTATCCCAGCCAATCCACCTTCAACTGCAGCAAAACGCTTTTCAAACACATCTGAAGTTGGGTTCATAAGACGTGTATAGATGTTCCCAAGCTCTTTAAGTGCAAACAAGTTTGCCGCATGTTCTGTGTCTCTAAACTCATACGCTGTCGTTTGGTAAATAGGTACAGCCATCGTCCCCATCGCATCTTTTTCATATCCTGCATGGATAGCTAGTGTTTGTTCATGCATTATTGTTCCTTATGTACTTATATTTGTAAATTATAGCTTGTGGGGGCTTGTATCTTCGTTACGTCTTGTAGGGTTGGCTTTAGCCGACCATTAGTGAGTTTTATTTATTGAGATAATTTATTTTTTAATGTATTTGTTACCATTGATCGGCTGAAGCCAATCCTACGGTAGATTATTATTTATTTTTGATTTAAATTGAAGTAAACCATTAGACTTTTAACTGATCTAACTAGGGTAAAATTATTTTTTATAATTTATATCTTCTTTACATACAGTTCCCATAGTTTGCTGATAACTACATATATAATATCTGCCTCTACATTCTGCGACCCAAGTGTGGCTACCACCAAAAGTACTTGCCTTTTCATTTATAATAGTTATTTCTTCTGTTGGACAACCAATTCTTCCTGAACTAAAATCCTTTGATAAGTTTTCATTTGTCATACATCCTGTAAATAACAATGTACTTACTAACACTAAAATATTCATTTTTTTCATTCTTTTTCCTATTTATCCAGCACTGTGGTTTGATACAAAGATTTTACAGCAAATGTACTTAACGTACTGATACTATAGTAAGTTTAAAGAATTAATGGAATATGACTTTTCAAATGAATTAATACACAAACTTCATAAAAGAATTGGTACTAATGTCAAAAAAATTAGAACTGAAAAAGGTCTAGCTCAACTTAAACTCTCCTATGCAATGGGTACAAGTCTGTCAGTCTTATATCCGCAGCAGAACTTGCGAATGATGGTAAGAAATTTAATATTGAACATCTCTATAAAATTGCTACTATTTTAGAAGTTGATTTAGTTGATTTTTTCAAAGAAGATTTGTAGGGTGCGTTTGCTAACGCACCTTTAAAAGTTTATTCGTTTTATTGAGCCTTACGGCGAAACTTTGTCTTTATACCCAATTCCCTCATTGGTGGGTTAGTAAACCCACCCTACGGGTTTACCCATGGTAGTTAGGTGATTCCTTAGTAATAGTAACATCATGTACATGAGATTCTTTTAACCCTGCAGAGGTAATCTCAACAAATTCTGCTTTTTCCCAGAATACTTTGATACTCTCAGAACCACAGTAACCCATAGAACTTCTAAGTCCACCTATCATTTGATGTACGACGTCTGCTATCTTACCACGGTAAGGTACACGACCTTCTATACCTTCTGGTACGAGCTTATCTGCTGCTGTTCCCTCTTGGAAGTAACGGTCTGTACTACCCTTAGTCATCGCACCGATGCTTCCCATACCTCTGTACTCTTTGAACTGTCTACCATTAAAGAGTATCATCTCGCCTGGTGCTTCATATGTTCCGGCAAGTGCAGAACCTAACATTACACAACTTCCACCTACAGCAAGAGCCTTAGCCACATCACCAGAGTATTTAATACCACCATCAGCGATAACAGGTACGCCTGCTTTGTTTGCTACTTGCGCTACTTCATCGATAGCTGAAATTTGAGGTTCACCCACACCCGCAACTATACGTGTCGTACAAATAGACCCTGGTCCAATACCTACTTTCACACCATCAGCACCCGCATCTATAAGAGCTTGTGCAGCTTCACCTGTTGCAATATTTCCTGCAATCACATCTACATCAAGTGTTTTTTTAATGAGTGTAACTGTGTCTAAAATACCCTGAGAATGTCCATGTGCAGAATCAAGTACAATCACATCTACACCCGCTTCTACCAAGGCAGTAGCACGATCAAGTTGCCCCACACCGATAGCAGCAGCAACTCTTAAACGCCCATGCTCATCTTTGTTTGCATTAGGATGTTTCACTTTTTTCTCGATGTCTTTGATGGTAATGAGTCCCATCAATTTATTGTCTTCATTTACGATAGGAAGTTTTTCTATCTTATGTTTTTGCATCTCTTTGGCTGCATCTTCAAGTGTCGTACCCTCTTTACCAGTTACCAGTGGTGCAGCAGTCATCACTTCAGAAACTTTTAAAGTCATATCCGAGATAAAACGCATATCACGGTTTGTAATAATACCGATGAGTGTCTGCTCTGCATCTACCACAGGTACACCAGAAATATGATACTCACCCATAAGTGTATCTGCATCACCCACAGTTGCATCAGGCCCAATGAAGATAGGATCGATGATTATCCCTGAAGTTGACTTCTTTACTTTGGTGACTTGAAATGCCTGTGTTTCAATATCCATATTTTTATGAATAACACCAATTCCACCAAGTCTAGCCATAGCGATAGCCGCTTTAAACTCAGTTACAGTATCCATAGCTGCAGAGACAATAGGTATGTTGAGGCTTACTCTCTTAGTAAGTTGTGTAGTAATGCTAACTTCTTTTGGAAGGACAGTTGAATGTTGTGGTACAAGTAGTACATCTTCAAATGTTAGTGCTCTTTTTTTAATGTTCATATTTTAGTCCTTTTGGGTTTTATAATTTTTTTCTTCTTATTCTGAAGCAAAGCTCCCGAATAATTCATCTCACTAAAGCTTCGGCTTAAGCCTCAGATTTATAATTCACAACTTTTTCAAGGCTAGCAGCGCCATCAAAAAGTACTTTTTCGTTAAATGCCTTAGCAATGAGTTGAAGTCCAACTGGCAACCCCTCATCATTTTTAGCAACAGGTACAGAGATACCAGGAAGTCCAGCAAGGTTCACACCAAGCGTATACATATCTGACTTATACATTTCCAACGCAGACTCAGTAGCCCCTATTTTAGGTGCAACTGCAGGAGCCACAGGAGAGAGTATAAGGTCAGCCTCTTCAAACACAGCATTAAACTCATCACGTATAAGATGTCTAACCTTCTGTGCTTTGACATAGTATGCATCATAGTAACCAGATGAAAGTACAAAGTTACCAAGCATGATACGTCTTTTTACCTCTTCGCCAAAACCTTCACTTCTTGTGTTAAAGAAAAGCTCTTCTGTAGTCTTAGACTCAGCTCTTGTTCCATAACGTACACCGTCATAACGTGCCAAGTTAGTCGCTGCTTCTGCAGTAGCGAGTACATAGTAAGTAGCGATGTCATACTTTGTGTTAGAAAGCTCTTTATGGACAATGGTATGTCCCGCAGCTTCTAACTTAGCCACCGTCTCGTTAAATGCTTTTTGGATGTCAGCATCCGCAGCCTCAACATAAGAGTCAATGACCGCAATAGTCAGTTTCACATCTGTGTTAAGGTTATTAGCAATGTCTTCTATCTCAAAATCTGCTGACGTTGAATCTTTCTCATCATGCCCTTTAATAGCATCATAAAGTATCGCAGCATCTTCTACATTTTGAGCGATGGGGCCTATCTGGTCAAGACTTGATGCATACGCACCCAAACCAAAACGAGATACACGTCCATATGTAGGCTTCATACCTACCACACCACAATACGCAGCAGGCTGACGGATAGACCCACCCGTATCAGAACCTAGAGCTGCGATGGCGATGCCACCTGCCACTGCTGCGGCTGATCCCCCTGAGCTTCCACCTGGTACTCTATTGTCACCATGTGGATTAACCGTTGCACCATAACAAGAACTCTCAGTAGTACTTCCCATAGCAAACTCATCCATGTTCGCACGACCAAATGCCATCATGCCTTTGGACTTTAGGTTTGTAATCACTGTCGCTTCATAAGGAGCGATGTAGCCTTGAAGTATCTTAGAGCCTGCCGTTACCGACCAGCCTTTAACTTGAATATTGTCTTTAATGAGAATGGGAACACCCTCACCAGAACTCTCAAAACCTACATAAGCATTGAGACCAGACTCTTTTGCTTTTGTTTCAAGCTCGGCACAAAGTGCTATCATCTCTTCGTTAGATTTTGTTAGTGCTTCTTTTAAAGTAATCACTTTTCGTCCTCTATTTTTAATTTCTTCTTATAATACGCCACAACACCCAATCCAACACCAACCAATCCAAGGATGAAGACAATCGAACCAATGATTACTTCCATCCCGATAGGTTGTGTCATATCAAACATTATGCAACTACCTTAGAACAACGCTCACAAGCATGCTCTTCTGATGAAGCAGTAAATCTCCAACATCTAGGACATTTTGCTGCTGTTGCTTTATGTACTGTAAATGTTTTACCTTCTAGTTCAAAGCTTGCTACTTGCTCACTCTCAGAACTTGCTTTCATTGCAGATACCACAAACCAGTCTTCTAAGTCTTTACTATCGCTTATGGCGAAGATACTCATATCTCCTGCTATCTCCACTTCAAGTGTAGATTTCATGAGTTTCTCTTTTTTGAGTTTATCTACTGCTTCTGAGAATTTTACTCTTGCTTCTAAAAGTACTGCATCATCAAAAGCGCTTTCAACTTCTGGTACTTCTACATACACAAGGTCAAATACATTTTCCATACCATCTTTAAAGAGTGCTGGAGCATATTCGAGTATCTCATCTGCTGTGTAGGTAAGTACAGGAGCGATGAGTCCCAGCATTGACTTAGATATGTGCGCCATCGCTGACTGTGTTGCACGTCTTACTGCATCATTTTTATCTTCACAGTAAAGTCTATCTTTCGTGATGTCCATGTAGATACCACTTAGTTCATTTGTGATGAAGTGATTGAGTGTTCCAAACCCACCTAAGAAATCATAAGCATCAAAGCTTGCTTTCACTGAAGCAAATACCTCTCTAGCTTTCGTGAGTATCCATCTGTCTAGCTCACCATACGCGTCTGCTTCTACATATATTTCTAAATCATCTACATTTGCAAGTAAAAATCTAAAAGTATTACGTATCTTTCTGTACTGTTCTGCAGTTTGTTTGAGTATTCCATCAGAGATTTTTAAGTCTGTTTGGTAGTTACTAAGAGCTACCCATAGACGTAATATCTCAGAACCATACTGCTTGATGACTTTGTCAGGTGCCACCACATTACCCTTAGACTTAGACATCTTCTCACCCTTATCATCTACGGTAAATCCGTGAGTGATAAGTGTTTTATATGGTGATACTTGGTTGACTGCTGAACTCAATAGCAATGAAGACTGGAACCAACCTCTATGTTGGTCAGACCCTTCTATGTAAAGTGATGCTGGGTATTCCCCTGCATCATAGTTACCAGAACTTAACACTGAGTTCCATGTAGAACCAGAGTCAAACCATACATCTAAAATGTCAGAAATTTTCTCTAAATCATCTGGATTGTACTTGCTTCCTGCTGGTAAAAGTTCTGCATTACTCATAGAGTACCATGCATCTGCTCCATGTACATCAAAGAGTGCTGCGATGTGTTCTAACACATCTGCATCAAAGATGACTTCTTTTGTACTCTTAATACGGAAGAACGCTATAGGCACACCCCATGAACGCTGACGAGAGATACACCAGTCTGGACGACCTTCTATCATAGGCTTGAGTCTATTTTTAGAACTTGTTGGGTAGAAGTTTACATCTTCTATAGCATTTAGCGCAGAGTCTCTAAGTGTATCGTTAGAGCCTTCTGGTTTATCGTCAATAGAGATGAACCATTGGTTCGTTGCTCTGTAGATAAGTGGTTTTTTCGTTCTCCAACAGTGTGGGTACGAGTGAACAAATTTACTTTGTTTAAGTAGGTTATCACCAAGTAGCTCTAAGATAGGCTCATTGGCTTTAAAAATATGCATTCCTACAAACTCGTCTGCATTAGGAAGTAAGTTAAGTCCTTTTACAGACTCATCATAACATCCACGCTCATCTACAGGCATCACCACTTCTAGGTTATTGAGAAGTCCTACTCTGTAGTCATCTTCACCATGTCCTGGAGCCGTATGTACACATCCTGAACCACCATCCATAAGTACGTGCTCACCAAGTACTATTTTAGAAGTTCGACCATTTACTGGGTTGATAGTAAGAAGATGGTTCATCTCTGTAGAGGCTATCTTGCGAGATGCATGTCCGCTTACTACACCCTCTTCTATCATCGCATCGTAACGTGCTTCTGCCACTATATGACCATCATCAGTCAGTACATACATCTCTTCAGGATGTAACGAGATCCCTGTATTTGCAGGAAGTGTCCAAGGCGTAGTAGTCCAGATAACTAGTCCGGCTTTACCTTCTAGACCTAAAGTCTCTTTAGCTGCGTCAGAAAGCTCAAAGTGTACATAGATAGAGTAATCTTCTTTATCTTCATACTCTACTTCAGCGTCAGCTAGTGCTGTACGCGCTGCCCATGACCAAAAGATAGGTTTATGACGTTCAACAAGCAGACCTTTTTGCGCCACTTCACACAGTGTTCTGTAAATATTAGCTTCAAATTTGAAGTCCATAGTCACATACGGGTTTTCCCAGTCTGCAATGATACCTAGCTGTTTAAAGCCATCTCTTTGGATGTCTACAAACTTCGCAGCGTGCGCACGACAAAGCTCTCTAAACTTCTCTGTAGGCATCGCTTCTTTTTTACTTTTACCAAGTTTCTCTTCAACTTTTTGCTCGATAGGCAGACCATGACAGTCCCAACCTGGCGTCATACGCACAGCCTTACCTTGAAAATAGTTGTATTTTAAGATGATGTCTTTGAGTGTTTTATTGAGTGCATGACCAATATGAATATCACCATTGGCATACGGAGGGCCATCATGAAGTGTAAACATCTCTGCACCTTCACGTTTGGCTTTCATTTGCTCATAAATATCTGCATCATACCACGCTTGATACTTTTTAGGTTCGTTTGTTGGAAGATTTCCACGCATTGGGAAGTCAGTCTTGGGAAGGAGTAGTGTGTCTTTGTAATCCATTGTCGATAATACCTTCATTTTAGGCTTTTGCCTGTGTTATATTATCGTGAAATTATATCCAAAAGATGATTATAATTTACTGTAGACACATGTTGCGTGATTGATAGGGATTTTGTTATAATGATTTTATGAAAATAAATTATCCAAATGTAGAAAAAATCATCGAAAAACTTGCATCACAAAATCAAACTATCTCTTTTGCGGAGTCTTGTACGGGTGGTAGGATTGCTGCGGCTTTTACTTCTATATCTGGGGCATCTACTGTGTTAGATGGTTCTGTGGTAACATACTCTAATGCCATTAAACATACATGGCTTGGTGTGGATAACGAAGTGTTAGAGAAATTTGGTGCTGTAAGTTCTCAATGTGTAGCTCAAATGCTAGAAGGGATTAAAAATCTCTCTGGTGCAGACTATACTTTGGCAGTCTCTGGCATAGCAGGACCCAGTGGGGGTACAGAAGAAAAACCAGTGGGTACTGTCTATATAGGTTTACAAACGCCCTTCTCCCAAGAAGTATTTCAGTGCTTTTTTCATGGAGAAAGGGAGCATGTTCAAGAACAATCTACTGCCTTTGCTATTGAGAAAATAACAGAAGTTTTAGAAATTTAAATATTTTGCCCAAAATCTCTTGACAATCAAGGGACTCTTGGCTATAATTCCGTCCACTTAATCACAAGGTTAAGTTGTATAAGTGACCTTTTAGCTCAGTTGGTAGAGCAATTCCCTTTTAAGGAATGGGCCCATGGTTCGAATCCATGAAGGGTCACCACTTTTTTTAATTTTATAGTGTTCACTTATGCG
>Ga0256827_10002887_pt1 | contig 10992 bp, 9 predicted proteins | sample CV84metaG_FD_185977 | JGI IMG/M metagenome (GOLD analysis project Ga0256827, IMG submission 185977) | Hydrothermal vent microbial communities from East Pacific Rise, Pacific Ocean - CV84 | ecosystem: Environmental > Aquatic > Marine > Hydrothermal vents | place: Pacific Ocean: East Pacific Rise...
TCTTCGCCTGTAATAAGCGAGCAAGGCACGCCTCTCTCCTTCAGTCCCTCGTAGCCTTCCAGTGCAAGTAGCCGAAGTGGTGCCAGATAGTAGCCACTGGTGGCGTCTCCCAGTCTCTTCATTGCCTGATAGGTTTTACCGCTATTGGTGGGGCCTGCATGAAAGACAATCTTTCGTTTGAGAGAGCGAGCCAGGGGGAAAAGATTTTTGAAGTCCCGTATGGTCTGTGCCAAAAGTGCTTCTCTCATACGTTTCTCTTTGAGTGGCTTGAGATATTCGCCAAAGTGATAGAGGATACGTTTACGGCTCTTCTCTTTGATCTTGAGGTTCCCGGAGCTGATCAACTGCGGTTCAAGAAACTGTCTGATGAAGCGCTCCATGGTCGACTCCTCCACATCCAGACCACTGGAGAGTGCGACAAGCTCTTCTTTTAATGTCTCAATAGTAGCCAAAAAGTGGGTGACAAGTGTCTCTCTTTGTTTGTCCATATCTTCAGCGACAGGAAGCATCTCATCCCTCCAGATAAGTGCATAGAGATAGGCTTTGGCATAAGAGACTGAGATGCGGTAGGGGATTTCACTGTCAAAGAGGGCAATCGTTTTGGACTTCTCTATGATAAAATGCTCACTACTCTCCATGAGGTAGTAGTTGGGGTTGATTGTCCTGATGATCTCCTCAAGAAGATCCACAGCAATAGGCACATGATAAAGATCGCTGTCATTCGGCATCTTTCGCAGCTGTGTGCAGGCAAGCTTTTCACTCATATAGCGATTGGCAGAGAGGGCTTTGACAAAACTGCTGATCTGGTCGATCTTCTCGCTGATACGCGTATGTTTGAGTGTCTGAAGGATCTCGATGACTTTTTCATCACTCTGTTTAAGCAAGGGGAGCATCTCCAGAGCATAGGAGCCTGTCAGCAGGGTCTTGGTAAAGCTTTCATGAGAGAAGTCAAAATGATAGGTATGATAAAATATCATTTCATTACTGCTTGTAAATGTCACATCCAGTGCATCTTCCAGTGTCTTTATACGCTGCTGCAGCCTGATATAGCCCAGCTTGCTCTCTATCTTCTCAGCAGTGATCTTGACAGGTCTCAACTCCATGAAACTTTCCAACACTGCCTGCTCTTCCTCTCTGCTGTGCGTGAAATGCTCCAGTAATGTCAATATTTTATCCACTTTATCAATAGACTTTATCGCTCTTGGGGCAGTAGAGGAGGGTGCAGCAAGTGGTTTCTTTCCTGTGAGGTGGTCAACGATTGCCTTTCTATAATGAAAGTCCCCTTCACTCCAGACACGACGCAATGCACGAATATTTTCCTCTCTGTCAAGTGCAGAAACCTCAAGATCCAAAAGCAGTATCAACTCTAAGAGTTCATCATCGGAGAGGGTAGTGATGCCTTCATCGAAAGGGAGGTTTCCGAAGAGTTCCCGCACCTTATTATTGAGCTTGATATAATGTTTTCTTTTTTTCTTTGCCATAGGTGGTATTATAGTGTAAGGAAGCATTTTTTAGGCTATAAGGAGAGAGAAGCGTACTAGATATTAATAAATATATTTTAAGAATAGGAGAAATATTTTCCATATTTACAACTATTAATATCTCACTGTATGCCATTAAATGGCTACATTGTAAATACAAAAACTTCTATTAATAAATATGTACTTTTTTAGATATAATTCTTGAAATTACTCTAACATAGTGGGTTAAAAATGAGAATTGTAACAAAAATAGCCGCCATATTTTCGTTCGTATCTATAGTGGGGTTACCACTTTTGGCAACAGGGAATTATGCAATCACCGAAACAGAAGAGAGCAACAGAGTCAATCCACTGGATATTTTAAGTGGAAGAGCAGGTCACAATTCAGATCAAAATAGACTGAAAATAGTCAAAAAAAAGTCTCTCAAAAGAGCTGGCAAACACACCTTGAGGAGAAACAAAAACCTTCAGAAAGTCATCTACCTGACATTTGATGATGGTCCGGGCAAGGGTACCGCCAATGTGATCCGGGTACTCAGAGAAGAGGGGATAGAGGGTACCCTATTTTTTATAGGCAGAAAGATAGAGAAAAATAGAGCGCTTTACAATCAGGCGCTCTCTATGCCCAATCTTTTGATAGCCAATCACACCTATTCACATGCCAATGGTAAATATGAAAATTTTTATAACCATATCAGCACAGTAGTTAATGACGTGGATAGGGCACAAACTATCATTGGTGGCGCAAAATATCTGAGATTGGCAGGAAGAAATGTCTGGAGACTTCCCCGTATCTATAGAGGAGACTATGGGTTAAGTAAAACACGCAGGAGCATAGAGAGCCCAAAATACACGGCACTTTCTAATAGAGGCTATCAGATCTATGGCTGGGATATCGAGTGGCGGTTTGACCATAGCACGGGAAACCCCTCCTATGGAGCCGATCAGATGGCAAGTAGGATTGCCGCACTCTACAGAAGGCAGAGTGTGGTAAAACCCGGAAAAATAGTACTTTTGGCACATGACTATATGTTTAGAACCCAAAGTGGACTCCAAAAGCTTAGAGAGCTCGTACAGATACTGAAAGCAGATGCATGGAAGTTTGAGACGATCAGCGACTTTAGTAAAAGTACACCTGCGGTCTTTGTTCGCAGAAAATCTCATCCGCAAAAAAAGGTGATCCGTATTGCCATGAGTAAAAAAGGCCCCATGACAGCAGATCTAAAGAAGCAGAAGCGTCTTCTAGACATGCTACGATAGGTTTTTATTACTCCATAGTAGAAGGAAAATATACTACTGCAAGCCCAAAACAGCCCTAAATCCCCAATCTGGCACATTTCTATCAACACAGATACGCTCTTCTGATCCTACAGATAGAATAGAATATAGAACACTCACTTCATTGGTTAACATAATATACATTCTATCAAAAAACTATACTTTTCCGGCTACTGCTGCTTTCTCTCGTATTGAATAGTTTTTCTTTGGATTCCAATAGATGTTCGATCCTAGAATGGCATTATTATATTAATTAGTATGAGTATTCTAGATATTTATTAATATAATATATATTGTCTCGCTCTTAACTCTATTGTACAAGGATAAAACACCATATTACCATCACTTATAGCCTACAGGATGAACATTTGTTCACGGGTAATACATTGAGTAACAATATATATGAACAAATGTTCATATATATAATTTCTTTCCACTTGACAAATGAACAAATGTTCACTATAATACGACATACCACCCTATCTTAGGGCTTTAGAGGAAATGTGTCTATGAGAAAACAGAGTACAAAAGAGAAGATACTGAGTAGATCCCTTGCCCTCTTTGCCAAGCAGGGCTTCAAGGAGAGCAGCGTACGTGATATCGCAAAAGCAGTAGGGATACAGGTAGGAGGACTCTATAATCACTTTAAAAACAAGGATGAGATACTAGAATCGCTTGTGGGGGAGCTGATGGAGTCCGCTATCGTAACAATTTTTGAAGACAAAGACCCTCAGGTGCTCTCTAAACGCGGGAAAGCGCTTTTGGCGAATATAGCTACGACTTTCAAGCTTTTGAGCTTTGACGGCAAAAATGAGGCACTTTTTAAACTTTTAATGCAGGAGATGTACAAAAATACTAAAATACGGGAACTGTACCTGGAACATTTCTATCAACAGAATGTCAAAAAACTCTCGGCAGTCTTTTTTACTATGATGCAGAATGAACAGATACGCTCTTCAGATCCTCTCGTGCTTGCCAATGAGTTTCTCTCACCCCTATTCTTTTACCAAAGTCAGGTCATACTGCTAAAGATAGACGGCAAGTCCACTTCATCCGCAGTGACACTTTTTGAGAAGCATGTAGATTTCTTTTGGGAGAGCATTAGGCTTCAGGAGGTACGGCAGGAGACATTGTTCTGATCTTAATATTTTTTAATTTGATTCGTGTCAAGCGCTAGATCAATCCCATCTCCTGGAACAGCGCTTCTATCTTGGGTGAGATAGCTGCCAGCTCCTGATAGATCGTACCGAATGCTTTGTCTTGGGCATACCACTCTTCGATATGCTTATAAGAGTTCGTCTTCTCCTCTTCGCTGAGTTCGAGTGCATCGATATGGTTTCTGATTTCCTGAAAGCGTTTGATATCTTTGTTACTCATGGTATGCCTCCTTTTTTAGATGACTTTATTATAACATGTTTCAGGTAAAGGGAGTAAGGGCTTTTAGTCCTCTAGCATCCAAGTGACGGCAGCTTCAGCATGGATCACGGCTGTATCGTAGATCGGAAGGGGGCTATCAGTTTGTGAGATCAACAATCCTATCTCCGTGCATCCAAGTATCACTGCCTGAGCACCCTGCTCTGCCAGCGCGCTGATTACCTCGCTATAGTAGTCTCTGGAGGCCTCCTTGGTGATACCCAGACAGAGTTCATCATAGATCACACTGTGTATTTTCTGGCGTTGTACTGCATTAGGAGTTAAGACCTCCAATCCAAATTTCTCGGACAGCCTACCTTTGTAGAAGTCCTGTTCCATGGTAAATGCTGTACCAAGCAAGCCCACTTTCTCCATCCCGTCTGCAACAAGCCTATGTGCTGTAGCATCTGCGATATGAAGGATCGGGATGGTGATATTTTGACTGATATCCGGTACAAGCCGGTGCATGGTATTGGTACAGATGATAAGCCCCTCTGCACCAGCTTTTTCTACACTGTAAGCAGCATTGGAAAGGAGGATACCCATTCTGTCCCAAGCCCCCTCATACTGGAGTTTTTCTATCTCATCGAAATCCACACTGTTGAGTATAACCTTTGCAGAATGCAGACCGCCAAGTTCTTCACCGATCCCTCTGTTGATCCGTCGGTAATACTCCTGTGTACTTTCCCAGCTCATACCGCCTAGCATACCCAGTGTTTTCACTGTTATGCCTTTTTACTGCTGGCAACCTCGCCTTTGTCTACACGCTTGGAGAATGCTGTCTCTTCGCCTTTTGCCAGCAGTTTTGCCTGCCCTACCCAGTCATCCCTTTTGGCACGACCGGGGAAAGCAAGCTCTCTGTCCGCCCAGACCATATTCTCTTCTGTCCAGGTAGCAATCTGATCAAAGTGCCAGATACCGATACTGTTGAGTGCCTCATCGATCTTGATACCGATACCCTTGATACGGGTAAGGTTGTCTTTCTTGCCATCCCTTGGCGCATCCAGCAATCCTTCTGGCACCATGACAGCAGACTCCTGCATCTCTGTCTCCATAGTAGATACAGAAGCTTTCCCCTTTTGCTTACTTGCAATCTGCTCTTTCTCTTTACTGTCAACAGATACTTTTGCTTCTTTCTCTTTCTGGGCTTTCTCGTCCGCTTTGCGCTTAGCCGCTTCTTCTGCTGCTTTGGCATGCGCTTTTGCAGCGGCCTCTTCTTTTTCTTTGATAGCTTCTTGGGCAGATGCTTCTTGGATACGCTGTGCTTCAGCTGCCTCAGCATCTTTAGCCTCCTTTTTGGCTACAAGGATCTCCTCATCCTCACAGCTCCCATCATCTGCTGTCACGGGATCTACAGGTGTCTTGGTGAGATACCGCTCGCCTGAGTCACACCCCGTCTTTGCCAAAATATACCCGATCACAAAAAAAGCCAATGCCGCCATCAATAGATACAACACAGTTGTCATCTCTCTTCCTCCCTATTTTAATGATATGTCTTTATTGTATTCAAATTTATTGAAAAAAGAGTAAAACCTTTCATAAAAACAACTATTTTGGCTATAATTTAAGAAAAAGAGAAATAAATGTTAGAAAAACAAGCACATATCGCCCTTTTTATTGATAGTGATAATATTAGCTACCATGCTATAGAGGGAATCATCAACGAGCTGAGCAAACACGGTACCGTAAGTATCCGACAGGCCTATGGAAACTGGAGTAAAGAGAATCTCAAAAACTGGGAGCCCAAGTTACTGGAATACGCGATACGCCCTATCCAGCAATTTGATTATACGCGAGGCAAAAATGCCACCGATATCCTGATGACGATCGATACTATCGACCTGCTCCACACAAAAAAAGTTGATGCCTTTGCTTTTGCTACCAGTGACAGCGATTTTACACCCGTAGCGATGCGTGTAGCAGCAGAGGGTATCAAAGTCTTTGGCTTTGGAGAGAAGAAGACTCCAAAGCCCTTTATGGCAGCCTGCTCAGAGTTTATCTTTACTGAACAGCTCGTGAAGACGGAAGATGAGAAGTCACCGGTCAAGGGCAGAAGCAACAAACGCAAAGCACAGAAAGAGCTTCGTGGAGACACATGGCTGGTGAGCCTTCTGCGTAATGCCGCAGAACAGACTATGGATGAGGAGGGTTGGGCAAGCCTCTCGGATGTCGGTATCTACATCAGCAACAACTCCTCCTTCTCTCCCATCAGCTTCGGGTACAAAAAGCTAAGCAACTTGATCAAAGAGACAGATCTTTTTGATATCAAGGTCAATGACTGGAATCACCAAATGGAGATACGGGACAAACGCTTCGAGGGGTAATTTTTTACAAAACTATGGTAACATACAGAAGCATCTATTTTTTTATCATTCATCCTCATAAATAGCCTCTTCTAATAGAGCATCTTTTTTGTGTGAATGATAAGGCCAAACTTATCGTGAGATAAGGACGGAAAGCCATGGGTCTCTTGGAGATCGCCAGGTTGCAAAAGTAGCATAAAACCATACTTTTACTCTCCCTCCTTCATCATGTAGTGGTTTGACCCAAATGGATTGCATAGTTATTTAGTTATCCATGGAGCACCCCTATGTTAAAATATTTTTTTCTTCCTCTGTTTCTCAGCACTTCAGTGTTTTCTCAGACACCCCTCTGGATCATTGATTACGAATCACAACTTATATGGATTGCACTGTTTGCTTTGGGAATCATCAGTATGATCATGATGTTTACCCTCTCCCAACAGACACAAAAGATCACAAAGCACCACAAAAAGATCTTGCGAAGCAGAAAAGAGCTCGAAGAAACACAGTTTCAATTTTTAAATGGTATTCAGGAAGAGATGGAAAAGCTCAAAAAAAATATTGCTCAGAGCAAGCTGGTAGATGAGATCCTCTCCACAGAAAAAGAGAGAGAAAAGAACATTGAGTCCAAAAAGAAGCTTCTGGACAGCACAGAAGCACTGATAGGGTACCTCAAACTTAAGGCTGAAAGCCTGGAGATACAAAATCAGAGCTTCAATGTGAACAACATGCTACATGAATTGTCCGGCACACTGGCGGTAGAGTTCCCAGATTCCGATGTTGACTTTATCTATGATATAAACCACAATATACCTAAGGTAATGGTGGGTGATGCAGTGCATATCGGACAGGTACTGATCAGTATCGTCAGATATTGTATACAGCAGGATTCAGCTGGAGAGATCAAGCTTGAAATGTCACTTTTCAACACCTATGATGAGGAGTATGAAATACAGTTCACCATCACTGATACAAGTATGGGCATAGAGGAAAAAGAGCTGCAGGCACTCTTTGTTCCTGAGTATGATGAAGAGACCCATGAGTACAAAAAGCTTGAATTTTTTGTGGCAAAAAAGCTGGTAACACTCATGAATGGTGACTTGACAATACAAAGTACCGAAGGCAAAGGCAATATCTTCGTCTTGACACTCCCCTTCTCTTCTGGCACCATCAGCGACCGACGAAAATATCGCTTACCTGAAGAGATATCCTCCCATAAAAAAGTACTGATTGTGGATGACCGATATCAAGTTGCTTTGGCAGCCAAAAAAATGTTCAGTTATTTTAAATATGTTACCAAAGTACTTTCCAGTGAAGCCTTTATGGAGCAGAGGCCCCATATGGCAGAGTATGATATTGTTGTACTGCATGAAAGGTTGTTTGATCTACACCTAGTCAGTTATCTAGAGCGGGTCAAAGAGGATAGAGAGATCAAAGTGATCGCACTGAGAAGCCTTTTCAAGCAATCTTTACCCCAAAACACCTATGGAGTCATTGACCAGTATCTCAGTAAGCCTTTCACCCAAGAGCAGGTTTTTGATCTATTGGGCACACTCTATACAATCAACAAGACATCCGCTTTGCAAAACAAAGTAGGTATTTTTGTAACGGAAAAAGAGAACAGACAGAAAGACTCTTTTGTTGAAACTCCTAATATTAAAATAGATAGTTTTAAAGATTTTTCGGGTTCACGCATTTTGATTGTAGAGGACAACATTATCAACCAAAAGGTACTGGAAAATATCTTGGGTAAAGCCAATATGCACCTAAAGATTGCGAACAATGGGCAGGAAGCCGTTGATATAATCAATAAAAATCAGGGAAAATTTGATATGGTACTTATGGATATCAATATGCCTGTGCTGGATGGGTATGAGGCAACCAAACAGATTCGCGAAAAATATGCATTGGATACCTTTCCGGTCGTAGCACTCTCTGCACTGGTGCTTGAAAACGAGATCAAGAAGATGTTCCAAAGTGGAGTGAATGGCTATCTACAAAAGCCGCTGAGCCTTGGGATGCTCTACTCTGCTTTTGATGTATTTATCGGTGCCAAGAGCCCTACAGAGGAAGCAGTGTATCCTATGGCAGAAAATATTGATGGCATCAACATCAAACAGGGGATTGCCTATGCCAATGAAAATATCGCCCTCTACAAAGAGGTACTGGATGCATTTATTGCGGCATATGGAGACTCCTACATTGTAGTGGAGAGATTATCTGAGAAGAAACAATATGAGGAAATGAAGCAGATGTGTCTGGATATGAAAGGTTTGACCGGCAGCATTGGTGCTTACAGAATGAATGACTTGGTGGATCGCATCCAGAAGTCCCTTCTTACAGAGAACTATCAGTTTATTCCCGAATTGGTCGGTGAGTATAAGAATGAATTTCCAAAACTATCCAATGCCATTCGGCGCTATATTCGCTAATCAAAGCCATTAGAAATGATGGCTTTTGCAAGGAAATCTCTCTTTGTTTTTGGCCACTTCTGCAAAGACTGTCAAAGGCAGATCAAGAGAGTCTGCTATAGATTTTATCTCTGTATAATGCTGTGAATCAAAGCCTATAAGCATTTCGTACTCTTCTCCACTAAAGCCCATTTCATCGCTGATATTTTCTAATATATTATATCCATATTTATTGATATCTAGCAGTTTGTTCGTATCGCAGTAAAGCCCATCTGAGATATCCATACCTGCATGCAAAAAAGCTCTGGTTTTATAGATAAACTCGGAGCGCAGTTGCGGCTCCAGAAATCTGGAATCATCCGCTATCTTTTTGCCGGCAAACAAGCGCTCCAAATCCCGCTTGCTCTCCCCCAGTGTGCCGGTATAGGCCAGTAGATCCCCCTCTTCCAATCCTTTTCTATAAAGAGGCTCATCACTATGTGAGATAATAGTAACAGAGATATGCAGTTTATCCCCTCCTACCGTATCACCCCCTATGATCTCACACCCAAACTCCATGGCAGTCTCTTCAAATCCCCCCATGAGTGCATCTATCTCATCACTTGGCATCTCTTTGGGGATACAGAGGCTCAGCAGTGCATACTGGGGATGTGCATTCATGGCGATCGCATCGGAAAAATTGATCAACATGGATTTTCTGGCTATCTGATAGGGGCTTAGCCATGTTCTGCGAAAATGGATATCTTCACAAAAGGCATCAACACTGTAGATCGATCCACCCACAACAGCGGCATCATCTCCGATATAATTCGAACTTAGTCTTTCGATAAGGTACGCTTCTTTGTCTAATACAATCATGTAGAATTGTAACATATGCTTCTCATTTTTTACTTTTGGTGCAGTATTCATTTATCTTATATCTTCATGTGATATAATCTTTACACTTTACATATAAGGACTTTTCTCTATGGAACTCAAAGATGTCAAGATCTATGAATATGATGCAGTCATCGTAGGTGCGGGGCTTGCGGGGCTTGCGGCTGCCAAGGAGTTGACAGAAGCCGGAAAAAAGACGGCAGTCATCACCAAACTGCATCCGCTTCGAAGCCACTCTGGAGCAGCACAAGGAGGGATCAATGCCGCACTGAGCGAAGACGACTCCGTCGAACTGCATATGTTCGATACTGTCAAAGGAAGTGACTACCTCGGTGATCAGGATGCGATCGAGATGATGTGCAAGGGTGCACCGGAGACGATCCGATGGGCAGAGCGTATGGGTGCTGCCTTCTCCAGAGAGGAGGATGGTACGATCGCGATCCGTCCTTTTGGCGGGCAGTCCAAGCCTAGAGCCTGCTATGCCTCTGACCGAACAGGGCTTACCATGCTTCAGACTATCTATGAGCAGGCACACAGAGCCGGTATTGAGGTCTTTGATGAGTGGTATGCAGCCGACCTGCTCTATGAGGATGGCAAGGTCAAAGGCATCGCTGCCTTCAATCTCAGAGATTCACAGCCGGCGATCTTCAATGCCAAAGCAACCATGTTTGCCACAGGTGGCTACGGTAGAGCCTACAAGGTCAACTCCAATGCACATGCCAATACAGGAGACGCACTCTCTATCGTGGCACGTAAGGGACTTCCACTGGAAGATATGGAGTTTGTACAGTTCCACCCCAGTGGATTGGGAGGTTCAGGTATCCTGATCTCTGAAGCAGCCAGAGGAGAAGGTGCCTGGCTGTTCAACAGTGAAGGTGAACGCTTCATGAAAAAGTACGCACCCAATGTCCAGGAGCTTGCCTCCAGAGATGTGGTGAGCCGGGCGATCATGCAAGAAGTGCGTGAAGGACGCGGTGTGGGGCCCAACAATGATGCCGTATTTATGGATCTCTCCCACCTGGATGATGAGATCATCCTCAAGAAACTTCCTGAACTCAGAGAACTGGCGATCACTTTCCAGGGGTTGGACATGCTCAAGGAACCGATCCTCATCTCTGCTACAGCACACTATTCTATGGGAGGTATTCCTGTAGACAAGCGCTGCCAGGTACGCAAGTCCCCTGACCAGATGGTTGAGGGCTTCTATGCCGCAGGTGAGTGTAGCTGTGT
>Ga0256827_10002888_pt1 | contig 10990 bp, 11 predicted proteins | sample CV84metaG_FD_185977 | JGI IMG/M metagenome (GOLD analysis project Ga0256827, IMG submission 185977) | Hydrothermal vent microbial communities from East Pacific Rise, Pacific Ocean - CV84 | ecosystem: Environmental > Aquatic > Marine > Hydrothermal vents | place: Pacific Ocean: East Pacific Rise...
CTATAGCATAGATACAAAATCTTGGAGAGAGAGTATAGATCTATTTTGTAGCTCTACAGAGTTTTTGGGATTGGAGATTATAGAGTTTATAGATGGGGAAGAGGAGGCTTTTGTCACCTTTAGAGCCAAACTATCATCAGGAGAGATGATAGAAAAGAGCCGATTTCTCAAAGTCGAAAACCAATGGCTCTATGAGAGTGGTGAATTTAGCGAATGACCTCATCTACCTCTAGCGTAGAGGCTCTCCAAGATGGGATGATAGTTGCCCCCACATAGATAGGAACAGATAGCAAAAAGACTAAAAAGAGCAACTCAATATCAAAGAAAAATGGCAACTCAAAAGAGGTCTTTAGCTGTGAGTAGCCTACAAATATCTCTCGTAGAAGTGGGGCTTGAAGCAGATATACAAATCCAAATGCCAAAAGTACACCAAAAAGATATGCCAAAAAGGAGAGGATAAACGCCTCATAAAACTTCTCTTTTAGTACATCATCTACTCTCCAACCTATCGCTTTGAGTATCCCTATCTCTCGCTTCTCCTCACTACTCAGTCCACTTGCTTTATCATAGATGATCATAAAAAAAGTAAATAGAGCCACCACAAATAGAGCCAAAAACAGCCCCGATTTATAGTCAAAGATATTCTGATAGCTTATCTGTAGATCACTAGAGGTTATCACTCTCGTATCAGGATATAGTAGCTTGATCTTAGAAGCTACCGTTGAGACCTCATCTATATTTGGCACTTTGACCACTATATCTGTAGCCCTGTTTGAGCGTATATCAAATATCTCTCTTGCTACCTCTTTTGGCATCACTATCATGTCGTTTGACTCTAGCTCTATATCACTATCAAATACTCCTGCAACAGCTACTTTTTTGAGACTTCCATCAGGTTTTATAAAGTTGAAGTAGTCACTATAATAACTAGAGGTCATCACCCTCTTGACCCCCTCGCCTATCACCATAGAGCTACCCATCTCATCAAAATCAAACTGCTTGGTTATCTCTGCAAGACTCTCTTTGTACTGCTCCTCATACTGATCTATCCCAACTACAGAGAAGTTAACCCCTGCATTTTCAAAGTAGTAGTATCCCCAAACTCGTGGAGTAGCTTGACTCACCCCTGCTATATCCAAAATCCTATCAGCAACAACCACATCAATATCATAGTGTCGCCCTGCTTTTATCTTCTGGACAACTATCTGGGGTAAGGAGTCCACAGTAGCTTGAAGCTCATGTTTGATAGAACCTGTAATCAAAAAAACAGAGGTCAAGAGAAAAGTAAGTAGAGTAAAGACCACTAATATGAAGATATTTTTACTCCTACTTCTGAGTAGTGCGTTGATGGCGTACTCTATTAGGTATAGGTTTAGTTTAGTTTTTTTTCTTATCATCTAGCTCACTTTGATTAGAGATTTATAGTTTTTTAGAATCCAAAATTTTAAAGCAATAAACTCTTTTTTCTGTTCTTTAAAGTCATAAAATAGTTCAGTTAAAACATCTTGTATAGATTCATCTTTAACTATTTTGGCATTCACCTTTTTTATAAAATCATCAATTATTTTTTTTCGTTTCTCGATTAAATCAACCCTATTTAATCCACAAGTTTCAATAGTATACCCTACTCTCTCATCACTAGATAAGATAGATCCATCTCTTTCAAATTTTACTATAGAGAGAACACTCTCCAATTCAGGATGAATCATTTTGGGATACTCTATTGCATTATAGGTAGTAGCACTAGAGTGGATATTATCTTTAAAATCTTCATGATATTGAACTTTTTGCTTATCCATTTCAAAACTGTTAGATTTATATTGATTACATCTATGACAACACCACAAAAGATTATCCCAAGAGAAAGCTAACCAATAATAGATACTTTTGGGTCGATAATGCTCTATAGTACTAGAGCAGTCTTGTAAATTATTATCTCTACACTCTATGATTTTTTGTTCACAAAAAGCACATTTTTGACTGTATATCTCTTTTAGTGACTCTTTAATATCTTTTTGTTTATATCGTTGATCAAACTTTTTATCTTTATGATATTTTCTATCTCTAATACAGGTATCTCTTCTTGTTATTGTCTTTTTATCAAAAAGAGAGTTAGGTATATTTTCTAAATCTTTCTCAACTCTTATCATAAATTATTCTCTTTTAAAAACAAATCTAGCTCTTGATCTATAATCTCTACAATATCATCTTCTATAATAGCATTTTTGCCTTTTACTCTTTTGGCTATACTCTCATGAATTTTACTATAGATATAATCTTCACTTGTATCAATATCTATATCACTATTTCTTGCTCGTGCTGTATCCATATCAAATAGAGGAGAGGTAGTTAGCGTATTTGCCATAAAATTTCTAATATTATCTATAGGTGCAGAGATTTTTGTTTTTCCATTATTTTTATATACTTTATAGAAGATAGCATTATTATCAGCACCCAAAAGGACAGTTGGACTATGGGTTGTAACAATAAATTGAATTAGAGGAAAGGTCTCTCTTAATTTTTGCATAAAAGAGTATTGCCATTTTGGGTGTAGATGAAGTTCAACCTCATCTATCAGAACTACTCCTTGAAAATCTGCTATATTTTCGACATCTTGTCTCTCTGAGAAGCGAGAAATAAGATCACAGATGATAGTTATAACTCCTCTATATCCTGCTGATAGTTGATCAAAACTAACTTTTGACTCTTTCTCTGTAAAGGTTAAACTTTTATAGTTGACCTCTATTTTAATATCTCTATTTAGCAGTTTTTGTAAAAGTCTTATAGCATCTTCTAAGGAGATAATAGTTTTTTCTCTTGCATTTTGGGCATTATATAGATCAATTAGCCATTTTATAGGAGACTTCAGATCATATCCACTACCAAAAAGAGTCAAGTATCCTGTAGTATCCTCTTTTATTTGACAATAATTATTTCTTGATGATCCATAAGCTACTAAAGGTAAATCTCGATTATCAATAGAGACATTATAGTTTTTTTCGCTCTTGATTAGATTAAATACATCTCCCTCTTTTACTCCTACCAAGCCCACAATAATTGCTTGAAGAAGAAGTGTTTTCCCATCTCCATTTTCACCAACAATATAGATCTCTTTTTTATCTCTTAGACCACTGATCTCTATATTATCTATGCTGAAAAAACTTTTTATATCTATTTTGTCTATAGTTGTAATAGCCATAAGTTACCTCTTAAAAATATCTAAATGAATTATAACGCAAAAAATCTCATTTTTCACTATCTATATTTTTATTGATAATATGCGAATGAGAATAGACAAAAGTAGAGGGGAAATACTCCCTAAGAGTCCCATCATCTCGATAGATCGAAAAGAGATCACTCATGCTTCTATGACGGATAGAGGTGGTCTCTGTGACTATAGCTAGATCAGGGAGACCAACAAGAGAGACGAACTGCTCTTTTTTGAGTTGTTGAGGGGGGGTTATCTCTTTGCTATTTTTTAGATAAGATAGCTCTACTACTAAAGATAGAGATAGAGCTATAAATGTGTAGAAGAGATAGTGACTTTTTCTATTCATCCAGTGATACAACCTCTTTTTTGGATATTGTATCAAATTTTACTATCTTTTTACCATTGTGATCATCCAAAAAGCTCTTGGCATCACTCTCGTTTTCAAATGGTATCAGCTCATTGCCCATAGGTCCTAAAATATCTGAACCTATCACATAGAAAGCCTTTTTGCCATCTATTGCTTTTTGGGAGTAGTAGTCACTTACTGCTATCTTGCTAATTTGGCTCTGCTTTAGATCACCAAACTTGCCCCATGCGGTAGGATCAAAGTAGAACTTCATCATATCTTTGACTCCATCAAATGAGAACTCTTTTGAACCATAAGTGATCTGAGCTACCCATTTTGGGTATTTGTAAGTAAACATCCCACATACTGGACACTTATCCTCTTTTTTGACACTAATTATCAATCCACTATCAGCCATCTTTTTGGCTCGTTTGACCTCCCATAGGTAGAGAGTTGTGGCTTGAAGTTGCATCCCTTTTAGGGGTTTGCAGAGTTTATCATTTTGGAGAGCTGATTTTAGTTCATTGATCTGATGATATTTACTTAGGTCTATATCCTGTTGACACTTAGCTTCAAAGAGCTTTTTGCCCATTGGGTAGATCTTTTTTTGCTTCTTTTTCATCACCATAGCGATATCTGACTCTAGGCTATCTTTTGCCATAGCTAGAGCTTTTTGAAAATCAACAACTTCTCCATCATACTCCTCTGCAAATGCTTCGGCATCTTTTTTGGAAGCAAATGCTAATTTGCTAACCTTGCTCATTGTACCCGTTATCTCTGAGCCTACTACATAAAAGGCATCTTTGGCAAAGATGAGCTTTTCACTTTTAGCATCAACAACTCTTATATTATGTAAGTCTATCTTCTCTTTTTGCATATCTACAGCTAGACATCTCATAGAACAGAACTGTTTTTTATCTAAAGCATGAGAAGTTTTATAAAATACCTTGAGAGACATCCCACAGACTGGACACCACTGTTTTTTTGTTCCCTCCTGAACCAATATTGGCTCAGAGGAGGCTACTTTACTAAACATATCATCTGCTTGTATAGTATGTAGAGAGAGCATCATTATCACAATAGCAACAGAAAGTTTCAACATTATAAATCCTTATTTTATTTATTAGATAATATTATATCTATCAAGTGTTAATTTTCTGTTAAATCTATCTGCGTTTAAGCATTCTTAAAAGCTTCACCGTAGGATAGGCATCTACAGGGAGATTTAGCTGTTGCTGTACTCTCTTTACTGCAACTCTTGTCTGTTTACCTATGATACCATCTACATCTCCTACATCAAAACCTCTTCGAGATAGAATTCTCTGTAGTTGCTTGATCTGATTAAATGATAGAGAGGCAATTTTTTTCTTGTTTGGACGAACTTTTTTTGCGCCACTCAATCTTGTAGCAAAATATCCAGCGGTTGTCGAATAGAGCAGAGACTCATTCCATGTTAGATATACATTTTTGAAGTTAGCATAAGCCAAAAAAGCAGAGCCATCTTTTCCCATAGGAAGTAATAGTGATGCTCTTCTCGAACCACTGAGCTTTCTACCATTGGTACGAGTAATACCTAGTTGTCCCCAGTGAGATAGTGGATAGCTATTCTCTAAACCTGACTCTGCCCAAGGGATATTTTTATGGATAACTACCTCTTCGAGCCAAGGTTGACCAGATCTCCATCCTAATTTTTTGAGATAATTTGCAGTAGATGCCAATACATCAGGTAGACTTCTTATCAAGTTTCTTTTGCCATTTCTATCAAAATCAACAGCATATTTTAGATAGTAGCTTGGTAAAAATTGTGTCTGCCCTAGCTCCCCAGCCCATGCACCTTTCATCTCAGAGTGTTTTAGATCACCTCTATCTATCAGGGATAAAGCACTCATCAACTCAGGTCTAAACTCATCTCCCCGTCTACAGTCATAAGCTAGTGTCCCTAATGAGCGAATCGTATCAAAATTGCCCATATATGCACCAAAATCTGTCTCTAATCCCCAAAAGGCAGTGATAACTGAAGCGGGAACACCATATTGTCTCTCAACACTTCTAAATAGCTTTCCATATTTACGCATAAGCTGTTTACCTTTTTTGAGACGATACGCCGAGACCATTTTAGAGGAGAAAGTAGAGAAGTTTTGAGAAAAGATATTCTGTTTTCTATCTTTTTTGATCACTCTTGGATCATATCGAAGACCATTTAAAGTACTATTGACTGTTTTAGATGATATTCCACGGCTCAAAGCCTCTTGTTTAAACCCACTAAGCCATGAGTTAAAGCTTGTTCTATTTTTACACTCTTGAGCATTGATAAGCTGAGTTGCCCCCAGAGCTAAAAGTAGTGTAACAGTAGTTTTTTTCATAATTATAAACCCTTTTTGTAGTTTTCTGTTATTATAGCCTATTTCGAGTTTGAGAGATAAGTTTAATTAATATTTTTTGGATAAAATAACCGATTAATTGGAGATTTGATAGATGAAAAAAGCACTGATACTACTAAATATGGGGGGACCCAATAGTGTAGACGAAGTAGAGATGTTTCTAAAAAACATGTTTGATGATAAGAATATTTTGACAATGGATAGATATACCCGTAAGCTAGTTGGGGGTATTATTATCTTCAAACGGCTAGAAGAGGTCAAAGAGAACTTTGTAAAATATCTAGGGGGGAGATCACCACTACCCACACTGACCAATAGACTTATAGCCAAATTGGAAAAAAAATTAGATATACCAATAGTTCCTGCTATGCGTTATGTTCCACCTTTTGCTACCCCTGCACTAGAAAAGTTTAGAGATGATGGAGTGGAGGAGCTTATTTTGTTTCCTATGTATCCTCAATACTCTACTACTACCACTCTATCATCTGTAGAGGATATAGAGGAGAGATGTGAAGCGTTGGGCTACAGTCCCAAGATCACCGTAGTAGAGCCATACTATGATAAGTATGACTATATTGCATTGATAGCAGAGAAGATCATGGATGCGATAGGAGACAGAGAAACCAAAGAGTATGATCTACTTCTATCTGCTCATGGGCTACCTATGAGTATTATCAAAGCAGGTGATCCATATGAGAAGCAGGTAGAGGCAAATGTATCTGCACTAAAGATCTATCTACACGAAAGAGGTGTTGAGTTTCATAATATCAAACTAGTCTACCAATCAAAAGTGGGTAGCTCCTCATGGTTAGAGCCAAACTTGGTCGATGTGTTGAGAAATCCTTATCATAGGAAGGTTCTTATATATCCTCTAGCCTTTACGATAGATAATTCAGAGACTGTTTATGAGCTAGATATAGAGCATAGGGAGATAGCTGACAAGATCAAATATGAAGATTATATTGTCTCAAAATGTTTTAATGATGATGATAAATTCGTTGATTTTATTGCTAATAAGGTGGATAAACTATTATGAATACTATAAAAGAGTCTACTACAGCAACATATGAGATCAAAAAATCTAAGTTTATAGCCTATCTTGTCCCTATAGCTGAGTACAAAGGGCTACAAGATAAACTCAGAGCAGAGCATCCAAAATCGAGACATGTAGTCTATGCACTTCGTTATCTCAATGAGTTTGATCAGATAGTCGAAAACTCCTCAGATGATGGAGAACCCAAAGGCTCTTCAGCTCAACCCTCTCTCAATGTACTTCGTGGAGAGGATATGATCAATGTAGCAGTACTAATTGTTCGATATTTTGGAGGGATAAAACTAGGTATTGGAGGGCTTGTTAGAGCTTATGGTAGTGCTGTAAAAGAAGTTATTGCCATTTCTAATGTTGTTTTGCATGAAAAAATGTTAAAATACGAATTCAGCACCTCATATAGTGATATACAGAGAATTGAATATATTTTAAGCCAGTTAGGTATTATCCAAATAGATCGAGAATTTTTAAATGATGGTGTTGACTGGAAGATAGAGACAACAAAAGAGAAAATAGATAAATTTAAGGGGGAGAGAGAGTGCATGAGATAGTTAATGCGATTGTAGAGTTAGTAGGACAATTGGGCTACATAGGTATATTTATTATGATGTTTTTGGAGAGTACTTTTTTTCCTTTTCCAAGCGAAGTAGCGATGATACCCGCTGGATATTTGGCTTTTAAAGGAGAGATGAATCTAGTAGTAGCCATCATCGTGGGGACAACTGGCTCTTTAGCAGGAGCGTTGTTTAACTACTATATAGCAAAGAGATATGGAAGAAAAGGTGTTTTAGCTTTTGGTAAATATTTTTTCTTTACGGAAGAGAAACTGCAAAAGATGGAGGAGTTTTTTGTAAAACATGGCTCTTTTTCAACTTTTGTTAGTCGTCTTATTCCTGGTGTTCGTCAACTTATCTCACTCCCTGCTGGTCTATCCAAGATGCCATTGGGTAAATTTACACTCTACACCTCAATGGGTGCAGGATTATGGGTTATTGTCTTGGCACTTTTGGGGTATTTTATAGGTGATAATGAAGCCCTGCTAAAAGAGTATCTACATCAAATAATAATAGGTACATTATCTATTATCGTTATCGCCTCTGCACTCTATATTCATAAAAACAAAAAGAGAGTACAGTAACTTTTATAGATTTTTTAGATAATATCTATTTTATGTTGTTTAATTATATTAAAAAATCAAGTTTAGTTCTCTTTTTACTAATCTTGATGAGTATCCAAATTCATGCTGTTACGACCTTAGAGATTGCCGAAGAGCAAGAGGGTTCTATACTAAAAAATAGTAGTATCTATTTTGATGATAGCAATAGAATAAATATCAAAGAGATGATAGATAGAGATCTCTTTGTTCCCTATGATAAATCTCTAGTCAATGTGGGAGTCAAAGATACAACCACTTGGATAAGGATAAAACTAAAAAATAGTAGTAACTCAACAATAAACAAACTATTAATATTGACATCTCCAATACTAGAAGAGATAGCTCTATATACTCCAAACCACTTAGATAAACCTATATTAAAAGGTGTAGCTCACCTCACTAAAGAGCATAGCACTATATTTCCGACATACTCTATCGAACTACAAGCTGGAGACTCCAAGGAGTACTATATAAAAGTCAAAAATAGATGGACTCCTGTTGAATTTTCAATATTTATAAAAAATAAAAAAGTCTATTTTGAAGAGGACAAAATAGAGCAGATCATTAAATCTATGCTCTTGGCTATGATTATTATATTGATGATCTATACTCTACTCCTATCTATCTATACCAAAGATAAAAGCTACTTATATTATGGTTTTTATCTATTGACTCTCTCCTATCAACAGGCTACATATCTTGGTTTGGCACAACTCTATCTTCCTCTCTATTATAGTATCAATATTGAAATTAGACTGCCTGTTACAGAGGTATCTATTATGATTATATCAGCATCTATATTTGCTAGTTCTTTTCTAAAAACGATAAACATACCATATTTACATAAAATATACAGAGGTTTTATAGTTGTTGCACTGCTACAGATAACGATCCTAAATATTCCCATATTTTATAATCTAGGAATTGTTATGTTTACAAGTATACTATTAATTATTTTTAATATTATCGCAGCCACCATATCATATAGGAGAGGCAATCAACAAGCTAGACTTTTTATTCTTGGGTTTACTATGGTCTCAATAGCATACCTTACCATCATCTCTGACTCATTTGGTTTTACTACAATTATTGAGTATTTCCCCAATATATTAATGTGGGCAACAACTCTGGAAGCACTTATTCTTACTCTAGCTTTTGCTGATCGTTATACTATACTACAAGCTCAAAAAGAGGAAGAGGATAGAGATAGAGAGAGAATCATCAAAGCAGAGGTTATAGAGAAAACTGCTCAACTCAAACAAGCACTAAAATCAAAAGAGCTGATACTAAAAGAGGTTCACCATAGAGTCAAAAACAATCTACAGATTATTATCTCTATGATACGATTGCAAAATGACAAGATAGCAGATAGAGATGTATCTGAAAAATTTAATAACCTTGAAAATAGAATTAATGCTATTGCAAAGACCTATAATATGTTGCTAGTAGATGATAATCTAGATGAGATCGATATGGAAGAGTATATCGATTCACTTCTAGGAGATATAGAGGAGAGCATGTGTGACACTCACTACAATATCGAAATAGAGACAGAGATAGAGGCATCTCTGCCTCTTAGAAAATCTGTATATATAGGTCTTATCATCAATGAGTTAGTAACCAATTCTTATAAATATGCTTTCGAAAATATCGAAAAAGGATTAATATATATCTCACTTTTTAAAAAAAATCAAGAGTATATTTTGACAATCAAAGATAATGGTAGAGGTTTTTTGTATAACGAGGAGAGTAAATCTCTTGGATTAAAACTAATTCAAGCACTAGTTTCAGAACAACTAAAAGGAGAGATAGAGATGCAGACAGATAATTCTACCCAATATACAATAAGGTTTAAAGTATGAGTGCAAATATACTAATCGTAGAGGATGAACGAATCGTATCGATGGAGATGGAGAGCTATTTGACAAAATTAGGATATAACATCATCTCTATATGTTCTGATGCAGACTCTGCCTATGAGAGTGCAATCAGCAATCCTGTTGACCTGATTTTAATGGATATTTACCTTATAGATAGTGATGGAATAGAGGCAACATCACGAATCAAAAAGATTAAACCTGATATACCTGTTATCTTCTTGACAGCACATATGGATGAAGATACGATAGAAAGAGCTGTAGCTGTTCATCCAGAAGCATACCTAGAGAAACCATTTAATAGGAAAGAACTTTCAATTGCCATAAGAATTGGACTTAATAAGAATAATATATTTGAAAAAGATAATATAATTGTTGGCGACATATACTTAGATAGAGAATTTAGTTTTGATAATAAAACAAAACAGCTAATTTGTTGTAATGAAATAGTTAATTTGACAAAAAAAGAGAAAAAACTACTAAATCTCTTTTTAGATAATAAAAACAGGTTAATTTCAATTACAACTATGGAGTATGAGATATGGCCCGATCAATTCAGCTCTGCAACACGAAGACGATCACTTATTAGCCGACTCAGAGCAAAATTAAAGCACAGATTTATCGAAACTTACTCCTCAGAAGGGTATATTTTTAAAGTTTAATTTAATTTTTTAACTAATTTTTAAAATTTATTTAAAAATTAAAACACTTTTTAATCTTTTGCAACGCTTTTGCAATGTTTTTAAATTATAATTTTAATTGAAGGGTATTTTAAATTGATACCTCATATTATTTTTTATTAGGAGTATATAATGACAAATTTTCAAACAAGAGTATTAAAAACGGTATTTTTATCATCCCTATTAGTTTTGGGTGCAGGTTGTACAGATTCAGAGAAAGATGAGTTCAAATCTTTTTTTGATGATAATAGTAGTACAGATAGTGGATCAGGAAACTCAGGAAATAGTGGA
>Ga0256827_10002889_pt1 | contig 10988 bp, 7 predicted proteins | sample CV84metaG_FD_185977 | JGI IMG/M metagenome (GOLD analysis project Ga0256827, IMG submission 185977) | Hydrothermal vent microbial communities from East Pacific Rise, Pacific Ocean - CV84 | ecosystem: Environmental > Aquatic > Marine > Hydrothermal vents | place: Pacific Ocean: East Pacific Rise...
CAAAACGGGCCTTTTCGACATTCAGTATTTTCCCCTTGAGGGGTAAAATTGCCTGATAACGCCGCTCCCGACCCTGTTTTGCGCTTCCGCCAGCGGAATCGCCCTCGACCAGATATATTTCACACAGTGCCGGATCTTTTTCCTGACAATCTGCCAATTTTCCAGGAAGGGAAAGCCCCTCAAGGGCCCCCTTGCGCCGGGTTAGATCACGGGCCTTCCGAGCTGCTTCCCGAGCCCGGGCCGCTTCAATCCCCTTTTCCAGAATTTTTTTGGCAACCTGCGGGTTCTCTTCTAAAAACGTCGCCAATTGGTCATTCATTAAGGTTTCTACATATCCCTTAACTTCAGAATTTCCCAATTTTGTCTTGGTTTGCCCCTCAAATTGTGGATCAGACAACTTAACCGATATGACTGCAGCAATACCCTCCCGCATATCATCACCTGATATCGCCACTTTGATATTTTTCAACAAATTATTGGCAGCAGCATAGGTGTTCATGGTTCGGGTGAGGGCACCTCGAAAACCACTGAGATGGGTACCCCCCTCATGGGTATTAATATTATTTGCAAACGAAAATATTTTTTCGTCATAACCATCATTGTACTGAATAGCTATTTCAATTTCTGCCCCACCTTTTTCACCATGAAAATAGATTGGCTCAGGATGAAGTGGGCTTTTTGCCCGGTTTAGATATTCAACAAAAGAACGTATTCCACCCTCATAGAGAAATTCATAACTTTTTTCAGTCCTGGCGTCTGAAATATTGATCTTCACCCCGGCATTTAAAAAAGCAAGTTCTCGTAATCGCTGCGATAAAGTGGAAAAAGAGAAGTCAGATGAATCAAATATTTCATCATCCGGCCAGAAAGTAATTTTAGTACCACGTTTGATTGTTTCACCATCAACACAGAGTGGTTCTAGAGGAACCCCCCTCTCGTAACTTTGACGGTGAACTTTTCCATTTCTCCTGATTTCCAAATCAAGCCGACTTGACAGTGCATTAACAACCGAAACTCCTACACCATGAAGACCTCCAGAAACCTTGTAAGCGCCATCACCATCATCATCAAATTTACCCCCGGCATGAAGAACAGTCATAACAACTTCCGCAGCCGACTTATTTTGCTTTTCATGCATATCAACGGGAATTCCACGACCATTATCTTCAACAGTCACAGAGTTATCTTCATGAATAATGACGGAGATATCGTCGCAAAATCCAGCCAAAGCCTCATCTATAGCGTTATCAACAACCTCATAAACAAGATGATGAAGACCGTTAACTGAGGTGGAACCAATATACATGGCGGGTCTTTTTCTAACAGCCTCTAAACCCTCTAAAACCTGAATACTTTCAGCACCATAATTTTTTTCTTCTGACATAATTAACCTTCATTGGATATAAATTCTGAAAAATGACCGTCTATAACTTCAAACATTGTTGTTTCATTTTTATTTATATCTGGGATATCCATCGTTGTGATGAATACTTGACCAGAGTTATCTAATATTTTATTAAAAATATTCTTTTTTCTACATAAATCAAGTTCACTCCCCATATCATCAAACAATAAAATTGGATAATAACCATAACTATCTTTATAATCTAGAAGCTGTGCTTGTTTATAGTTAAGAAGTAATGATCTCTTTTGTCCTTCTGAAGAGTACATATTTATATTATTATCATTAACTGAAAAAATAAAATCATCTATATGAGGTCCAGTGAGCGTAAAACCATATTTTTTCTCTTTATTTTCATTTATTTTGAATTTTTCAAATAAATTATCCTTTATTTTTTCTTTATCTTTATTATTATAATTATATTTTATTGAATATTTTTCTTTATTTTCAGTTTTTTTATTAAGAGCTTCAAAATATATATTTATTCTTTCTAAATAATTTATTCTTTCAATTATTATTGAATAAGCGTATTCAATTAATTGATCCTTCCAAATATCATTATTATCATCTTCAAACTTTAAATAAATATTTCTTTGTTTTAAACATTTTTTATATTTTTTATATATATTTATATAATTATTATTAATATAAAAAATAGATCTATCTATTAAATTTCTTCTATACGCAGGATAATTTTTTAAATAACTTATTTCATCAGGAAAATATATTATTGAATTTAAAATTTTATAAAAATTTTTATTATCCGGTTTTTTTTCATTTATAAAAATTTCTTTTTTGTTTTTTTTATCTAAAGAAATTTTTAATTTATTATTAACATTATTATTTATAATATTTATATCAATAAAAAAAGATTCTGAATCCTTATTTATGAGATTTATATTTTTATTAGTTCTAAAACTTTTAAAAAGTGAAGAATAATATATTGTTTCAATTAAATTGGTTTTTCCTTGAGCATTTTTTCCAAGAATAAAATTTAATTTTTTATTCGGTCTAATATGGCAATCATTAATATTTCTAAAATTTTTTATTTTTAGATATTTTATATACATTTAAATAAATCTATAAACGCATTGGCATAATGACTGATATATGATCCTCATCTCCTTCTGGATTTATTCTACCAGGTGAAATATTATCTTTTAAATTAAAAATAATATTCTCATTTTTTATAACTTGTAATATCTCTATAATATATTTTGCATTAAAACCGATAGTAATATCATCTCCAGAATAAACAATATCTATTTCTTCTTTTGCATCACCCACATCAGGATTTGAAGATGTTAAAATAAGAGAATCTTTTTTTAAATTTATTTTAACTCCTTTTGATTTTTCGCTCGATAAAATAGATATTCTTTTTAATGCGTGTAAAAATAAATTTTTATCAATAATTGCTGAATTTTTTCCTTTATCTGGAATGACTCTATTATAATCAGGAAAATCTCCATCAACCATTCTCATTATTAATGTTATTTTTTCATTACTTATAGAAAAATTATTATCGGAAATTCCCATAACAACATTTTCATCCATAGTTTCCAGTAATTTTTTTATTTCAATAATTCCTTTTTTTGGCAAAATAAAGCCTTCTGAATATTTTTCATCCAATTTTTTTTCTATAGTTCTTTGTATGAGAGATAATCTGTGTCCGTCTGTAGATACAAAAACAAATTTATTTGCATTATTTGATTTTATAAATATACCGGTTAAATTAAATTTAGTTTCATCACTTGAAACAGAAAACAATGTTTTTTCTATCATTTCACTTAAATTAGTTTTTGATATACTACTATTACCTAACTGAACATCCGGGAATTTTGGAAATTCATCAGGCGAAAGACCTACTAAATTAAAAATTGATTTATGACATTTTATCTCTACCCAAAAATTACTTTTGGAATTAAAATTTATTTCTTTATCTGGCAATTCTTTTATTATCTCAAACAGTTTTTTTGCTGAAACAGTTATTTTCCCTTCATCTATAACTTTTGCTTTATATTTAGATCTTAAACCAACCTCTAAATCTGTTGCTGTTATAATTATTTCATTATTTTTAGCTTCTATTAATACATTAGCTAAAATAGGTATTGTATGTTTTTTTTCTATAATACCTTGCACCTTCATCATGCCATCTAAAAAAGTATCCTTGTTTATAAAAAACTGCATATTGATCCTCCATTAACATTACCTATAACTATTATATTTTATTTTAATATAAATAGTAGTATTAGTAGCAGCTGTTGATTCGTGGATATCTATATAAACCACTAGGAAATATAAATATTTTTATTTTTTAAATTGTTAACTATGTGTTTAAAAAAATAGATTTTTGTTGATATAATTTTTTATTAATAGATTTGTTTATTTATCAACAATCATACCCCCAGGTTTTCAATGAGCTTTTCTATCGTAACTTTCATTTGAATGTCATCTTCCATTAATTTTTGTATTTTTTTTACGGCATGTATTATTGTTGAGTGATCTTTTCCTCCAAATTTTGAACCAATTTCTGGATAAGATAAGTTTGTCATATTCCGGCAAATATACATTGAAATCTGACGTGGTAAAACTATATTTTTTAAACGTTTTGGAGATTTAAGCTCGGTTACTTTTATTTGAAAGTGTTCAGCAACCAGTTTTTGTATTTTTTCTATTGTTATTTCTTTATTATTTTCAATTAATATATCTTTGAGTATTTTTTTTGCCATTTCTACCGTTATTGGGGTTGAAGTTAAACTTGAATAAGCACCTATTCTGATAAGATAACCTTCTAATTCTCTAACATTATTGGATATTGAATTGGCTAGAAAATATATAACATCCTCTGGAAGTTCTATGTTGTTCTGATCTGCTTTCATGTTGAGGATTGCTTGTTTTGTTTCTGTATCTGGAGCTTGGATGTCGGCGATTAAGCCCCACTCAAATCTTGATCTTAATCTTTCCTCCAGGTCTGGAATTTCTTTTGGAAATTTATCTGATGTTACAATTATTTGTTTATGTGATTCATACAGGGAATTGAAAGTGTGAAAAAATTCTTCCTGAGTACTTTTTTTGCCTGCTATAAATTGAATATCATCAATCAGTAAAATATCAATAGACCTGAACTTATTTCTAAATTCATTCATTTTTGCGTGTCTAAGTGAATTTATTAATTCATTGGTGAATTTTTCTGATGAATAATAACAGATCTTTGTGGAATCGTTATTTTTATAAATTTCATTTCCTATTGCATTTATAAGATGTGTTTTACCTAAACCAACACCACCATATATAAACAGTGGATTGTAGGTTGTTGCAGGGTTTTTTGATACCGCCATCGCCGCCGCATGGGCAAACTGATTGGAGGTCCCAGATACAAAGGTATCGAATGTATATTTTGGGTTTATATTTGGTAAATCTTCTTTTTTCCTGGTTTCTTTTTTTATTTCTACATTGATGTTGGGGGCTTCTTCGGTTTTTTTACTACCCCTTTTTTTGTTTATTTTTATATCTATTAAATAATTTAGAGTTCCTACCTGTGATAATGTTTCCTCAATAATTTTTCTATAGTTGTCTTTGATCCAATCTTTTATGAATTTATTAGGTACCTCTATTGTTAAAACATTTCCCACCAATCTCACCGGATAAATTGGTTTTATCCAGGTAGAAATATTTTGTTCACTTATTTTTGTTTCTAATATTTCCAATGCTTCTTGCCAGATTTTCTTCATTCTTTATCCACAGGTTTTTAACAGGAGTTAACAACTTTACTTATAATATCAACCAAAACAACACATTTTTCTTTTGTGAAATTTAAAGGGTATTTGAGCAGACCCAATCTGTCATTATAGTGATTATTTAAAATATCTACCAGTATATTTTTATAGTTTTTTAGTTGACACATTCCCCTTTATGTGATTAAAAGTGTTCTTTTGTCAGTTTAGCAAAGTAGGAGGAATTATTATGTCTAAGCGTACATTTCAACCAAGTCGAATCAAGCGTAAGCGGACCCATGGTTTTCGTAAGAAAATGCAAACTAAGGCTGGACGACACACGATCAATCGGCGTCGTTCACGTGGTCGTAAATTGCTTACGGTTGCCATACCTATAAAATAATTTATGGATAAACGTTATCCTGGCTTTTATCGTTTACGTAAGTCTTGGGAATATCGATTGGTCGGAAAAATGGGGTGTAAATTTAATACACCCCATTTTGTGCTTTTGGTGCTTATCAACAAGACCAATAATTCCCGTTTAGGAATAACAGTTTCTCGAAAAGTTGGTAATGCTGTACAAAGAAATCGCCTTAAAAGAATTATACGTGAGTTTTTTCGTGTCAGAAACCATTTATATCCGGTCCTGAGAGATTATTCTATTATTGCTAAACGTGGCACTGCGCTTCTGTCATCTTCAGAAATAAACAGAGAGTTGGATAAAATTTTTTCGCTGACGGTTAAAAAAAGTGATTAAATATTTTTTTATATTTTTGATTGATATTTATCGTTATTGCATATCACCCTACACGCCACGTTCTTGCCGATTTTATCCAACATGTTCCAGCTACGCACGTGAAAGTATTCTTACTCTTGGTTTGTTTAAGGGGAGCTACTTGGCGGTTAAGCGAATACTTAAGTGTCATCCCTATCATTCTGGTGGTTATGATCCCGTACCTTCAATTAAAAAGCAGGATATTTAAAAATGGACAATAATCGTACTATCATTGCCGTTGTTCTTGTTGTTCTTCTGTGGTCTGGTTACAGTCTTTTTTTTGCTCCACATGCGAAGCCTCCACAAGTTGCGACTGCTGAAAACGTAACCAAAGACCAACCGGTTAAGCAGGAAGAGAAACAAATCACGCCGCACGTTGATTCTTCTACCCAAGATGTTTCTACCAGTAATGAGAAGGAATCTTTTTTCAATGTCTCATCCGATTATTACGATATCAGAATATCATCTATTGGCGCGACAATCAGCTCGATTGTTTTAAAAAAATACAAAGAGACGAATGCTGCTGACTCTCCCCCTTTTCACCTGTTGGATAGCCAGAACTTCACTCTTGCAACATTGAAAACTTCGGGGAGTGATGGGCTCTATCTTCCCTCAAATCTTAATTATAAGGTTCTCGATAATAAAGAATCTATAGAGGTGAAAAATGATAATGTAACGGTTAGTTTTGTTGCCACAATAAATGACCTGACCGTTGTGAAGAATTATACTTTTCACCCATCTTCATACTCTTTTGATCTTGATGTCCAGTTGATTAATAACTCGGAAAAGTTGGTTACCGGTCATCTGAATCTGTCATTGGTTTCTCATTGGGATAAGTCGAGTAAGGCCCGGATGTATACGTTTGTCGGCCCGGTCACTTATAATGGGGAGGAGCTTGAGGAGGATAAGCCTGCAAGTTTAGGAAAATCACCCAAAATTTATAAAAAAGATATTGTCTGGTCCGGGTACATGTCGAAATACTTTTTGAATGTGGTTAATCCTGAGGAGGCGCCGGAAGAACTTTTTATCAGTGCGGGTGATGGTTTTGTTGAGAACAAGTTTACCTCATCAGGAATAAACCTGACCAAGGGTCAAAAGACCTCATTTCTTTATACTGCTTATTTTGGCCCCAAACAGGATGAATTTTTGGCGGCAAGTGGTCATAGTTTTGAAAAAGCAATTGATTATGGGTTTTTTCATCCCCTCTCAAAACCCCTGATGGTTGTCTTAAAGTTTTTCTATAGTTTTATTGGTAATTATGGAATTTCTATCATCTTATTGACGATCTGTATCAAGTTGATTTTCTGGCCATTGACGCAGAAAAGTTACAAATCAATGCAGGGTATGCAGAAATTGCAACCTGAAATGAAGAAAATGCGGGAAAAGTACGGCAAGGATAAACAAAAACTTAATCAGGAGATGATGGGTTTTTATAAAGAAAACAAAGTCAACCCATTGGGTGGTTGTTTACCGATGGTGATTCAGATACCGGTGTTTTTTGCACTCTATCGGGTGTTGTTGGGGTCTATTGAGTTGAGGCATGCCCCATTCATGTTTTGGATAACCGATTTGGCTGCTAAAGATCCGTACTACGTTACCCCTTTAATTATGGGGGTCACGATGTTTTTACAGCAGAAAATGACCCCGACGAATATGGATCCGACCCAGGCGAAGATCATGTTAATGATGCCGGTCGTTTTCACTTTCATGTTTCTTAACTTCCCAGCGGGACTGGTTCTTTACTGGTTAACCAATAACCTGCTGACCATTCTCCAGCAATATCTGATCAAGCGTCAGAGTGTCTGACGCGATCGTCGGAATCGATGAATACCTCCGACACAATAATTGCCCCCGCAACCCCTCCTGGCGAAGGGGGGGTTGCGATTGTCCGTATTTCTGGTGCTGATGCCCAGTCGGCCCTGCAGGACTTTTTTAAACCTACCGCTAGTTCCTTTCCCCTAAAAACACATCACCTTTACCATGGTGTTCTGGTGGATCAAGACGGTTGCCCTATTGATGAGGTGATGGCTGTTTATATGGCAGCCCCCCGCACCTATACCTGTGATGATGTCGTGGAAATACAGTGCCATGGCAGCCAGCAAGTGGTTAAAGCGATTCTCAGGCTTTACCAGGCATATGGCCTCAGGTTGGCCGAACCGGGGGAATTTACTTTCCGTGCCTATATGAACGGTCGCTTGGATTTATCTCAAGCCGAAGCCGTTGCAGAGTTGATACATGCAAAAACAGATTCATCTCGACGTCTTGCACTGGCGCAAATGGATGGTACTCTGAGTCGGGAAATTTATTCGTTTACCGCTACCCTGAAGCAGCTTCTGGTTTTTGTTGAGGCCTGGATCGATTTTCCTGAGGAGGATTTGCCTGCTGAGGATCTTGCCCATATTGCCGCATCAATTTCCCAGATAAAATCAAAAATAAAAACAATAACAGATAGTTATAGTTTTGGTCGAGTGTTAACTGAGGGAGCTTCTCTGTTGTTGATCGGTGAGCCGAATGCGGGTAAAAGCTCTTTGATGAATGCCCTCTTGGGTGAAGAACGTGCTATTGTTACGGCTGTTCCTGGAACTACTCGAGATATTCTCGAGGAGGGGTTAGTTGTGAATGGGGTTCCGGTTCGTTTGATTGATACTGCCGGGCTGTGTGAATCGATCGATCAGGTTGAGCTTGAGGGGATTCGGCGAGCTGAACAAAAACTATCTCAGGCTGATTTAGTTTTGTGGGTTATCGATTCAAGTCGTAATAAAATCACTGACAATTACAATATCTTTAATCGTTGTGTTGATCTACCAACTTTCCAGGTTTTTACAAAACAAGACATTGCTACAAACCCCATAAATTACACATGTGGTAAATATAAACAATATCAGGTATCGGCAAGGACGGGAGAGGGTTTAGACGCCTTGCGCAATGGCATTTCTGACTTCCTTATTGGTGGCGAAGGTTCTGCGGTTGAATCGGTGATGTTAACAGAGCGACGCCATTATGAGGTCTTACTTTTGTGTTCAGAAGCCCTTACTCGGGTAGCCAGATCCCAGGCATCTGGTTTGCCTTTGGAGTTTTGGGCAGTTGATCTTCGGGAGGCCCTACATTTTCTCGGGCAGATATCGGGAGAGACAACAACGGAGGATATTTTAGGGGATATCTTCTCAGGATTTTGTATTGGTAAATAAATGTTTCACGTGAAACATTGAGGTGTGGTGAGTTATGAGTCGATACGATAGGGAATATCAAGTGATTGTTGTTGGTGCTGGGCATGCAGGATGTGAAGCGGCCCTGGCTTCAGCACGGATGGGGTGTGGGACGCTGCTCTTAACGATTGGCTTGGATACTGTTGCGCAAATGTCTTGTAACCCATCTATTGGCGGTCTTGCTAAGGGGCACCTTGTTCATGAGATTGATGCGCTGGGCGGTGAGATGGGATTGAATATTGATGCAACGGGAATACAGTTTCGTCGCCTCAATACCAGGAAGGGCCCCGCAGTCCGTGCCGCAAGGGCTCAGGCGGATCGAATGGCTTATAGTGCACGGATGAAAAATGTCATAGAGGGGGAGCTTCGGCTTGATTTGAAGCAGGGGTTGGTTGAAGAGTTGCTGGTGGAAAAAGGACGTGTGACTGGGGTTAAAACACGAGAAGGTTTGAATTTTTACGGAGAAACTGTTGTTTTGACTACGGGAACATTTATGCGCGGTTTAATCCATGTGGGACTGAACCATTATGCTGGTGGCCGAGCGGGGGAACCTTCGGCGGAGGGTATTTCTGGATCTCTAAGTGCTCTTGGACTGCGGGTTGGGAGGTTGAAAACTGGAACCCCGGCACGGTTGTCATCTCGTTCAATTGATTTCTCGAAATTGGAAAAACAACCTGGCGATGAGGTGATAAAACCCTTCTCATTTATGACTGATGAAATTGTCAGAGCGCAGGTTGATTGCTATATTGCAGAAACTAATGAGGTTACCCATAAAATCATCAGAGATAATTTGGATAAATCTCCGTTGTTTGCTGGGGTTATCGAGGGGATTGGCCCACGCTATTGCCCTTCAATTGAAGATAAGGTGGTGCGTTTCCCAGATAAAAAGAGCCATCAATCTTTCATTGAGCCAGAGGGTGTTAAGGGGAGTGAGATGTACCCTAGCGGTCTATCTACTTCCCTGCCGCCAGATGTGCAACTTGCTTATTTTAGATCAATGGTGGGCTTTGAAAAGGTTGAAATCATGCGCCCCGGTTATGCGATCGAATATGATTTTGTTGAACCAATGCAGCTGAAAGCAACTCTTGAGACAAGGGCTGTGGCGGGGTTATTTCATGCCGGGCAAATCAATGGGACGTCAGGCTATGAAGAAGCTGCGGGGCAGGGAATTCTCGCCGGAATTAATGCTGCACGGCAGTGCCAAAATAAAGAACCGGTAATTATCGGTCGTGATGAGGGTTATCTCGGAGTGATGGTTGATGACCTGATTACCCAGCCAACCACTGACCCTTACCGGATGTTTACATCGCGGTCGGAATATCGATTGCTACTGCGTGAAGATAATGCGGATCAAAGATTAACCGGACTGGGTCGTAAGATTGGACTTGTCAGTGATGCGCGCTGGGAAAAGTTTTTGAAAAAACAGGATCAGGTTGCCGCTGCAACGCAAATACTGAAAACCAAAAGTATCACTTCAGCAGACCGGGAGATAGTAGATCGCCTTAATTTAGGCGAGTTGAAAAGTGGCTTAAGCTTGGAGGCATTGCTACGTAGACCGGAACTTAGCCTGCAACAGCTTGAAGAGGTCTCCCCGGAATTAAAGCAGTTTACATCGCAAGCACTAGAGCAGGTTGAAATTGCTGTTAAATATGAAGGGTATATAAAGCGGCAGTTGGAACAGGTTGAAAGGTATCGGGAACAGGAGGATATCAATATCCCCGGCGATATTGATTATATGGAAATTCCCAGCTTGTCGACAGAGGTACGAGAGAAACTTAAACAGATTCTTCCTTCAAGCCTCGGTCAGGCTGGCCGTATCCAGGGGGTGACCCCAGCGGCCATTGCCGTTATCCAGATATATCTACGTAAAAAATATCGTGGCTAAGCTTCTG
>Ga0256827_10002890_pt1 | contig 10987 bp, 10 predicted proteins | sample CV84metaG_FD_185977 | JGI IMG/M metagenome (GOLD analysis project Ga0256827, IMG submission 185977) | Hydrothermal vent microbial communities from East Pacific Rise, Pacific Ocean - CV84 | ecosystem: Environmental > Aquatic > Marine > Hydrothermal vents | place: Pacific Ocean: East Pacific Rise...
CCAGATTATAGGTTTTGCTGTATATTCAACCCAAACAAGAGATCCGTCTTTTCGTTTAATTTGTTCCTCATATATACTAATAACTTTCTTCCCTTCTTGACGTTTTAATCCTCGCTCTTTAATCATTTCTTTATTGTATGCTAAATCCCAAAATCTAAGTTTTAAGATTTCTTCGTGAGAATAGCCTGTGATTTTTTGACAAGATTGATTAGCAAAGATTATATTTTCTCCTCTATAAATAATTATTCCATTACTATTAGATTCTATTAATTCTTTGTATTGAGATTTGATAGCCTTATTATAATCACTCATGAGTTGTTATTTATGGGTATTAGTAATATTGACAAGATAAGAAAAAATTATGATAAGCTTTTTTTTATTATTACGAATTTGGATAGTTTACCTATAAGATTCTATATTTTGGGAGTATTATCATTGTAAATTTATATTTTTAATTCTAAGTTTATCAAAAAATTAGTAATTAAAATGAAAAATCTCTTATTGCTTATTTCAATTATTCTTTCTTTAACCCTTTTTGCTCAAGAGGAGAGTAAATATATACAGAATATAAGAGGTACGGTTATAGATAAAGTTACTCAAATACCTTTGCCAGGAGCATCGGTTGTTCTTTTGGGGACTAATCCAATAATAGGAACTACGACCAATTCCGATGGGGAGTTTAAATTAGAAAATATAGCAGTAGGAAGGTATAATATTCAAATTTCATTTATTGGTTTCCATTCTATAAATCTTAAGAATATATTACTTACAACAGGTAGAGAGTTGGTATTAAATATTGAACTAGAAGAGCAGGCTTTTGTTACCGAAGAAGTAGTCGTAAAAGCTAGAGAACGAAAAGATGAGGTTATTAATGAAATGGCTACAGTAAGTGCACGGTCTTTTAGTGTAGAGGAAACGGAGCGTTATGCGGGTAGTTTAGGCGATCCTTCGAGAATGGCATCAAATTTTGCTGGTGTATCTATGATAAATGATTCTAGAAACGATATTGTAATACGAGGAAATTCGCCTTCTGGCTTATTGTGGCGTATAGATGGAATGGAAATCCCTAACCCAAATCATTTTGGTGCTTCAGGAACAACGGGTGGACCGGTTAGTATTATCAATAATAATTTATTAATTAATTCTGACTTTTTTACTTCAGCTTTTCCGGCCGAGTATGGGAATGCTATGTCGGGGGTATTTGATTTAAGGATGCGTTCTGGGAATAATCAAAAACGAGAATATGTTGCTCAAGTTGGGTTTAATGGGTTTGAGTTAGGAGCAGAAGGCCCTTTTTCAAAAAATAGCAAAGCATCGTATATTATTAATTATCGTTATTCTACTATGGCTTTAATGAATACTATGGGTTTAGATTTTGGTGTAGGAACAGCTATTCCTCAGTATCAAGATTTGACTTTTAAAGTAAATATACCCACAAAAAGATATGGGCGTTTCTCCCTTTTAGGAATTGGGGGGCTTAGCTATATAGAACTAAACGATAGTGAGAAAGATGCAAATGCTGAAGATCAAAGTTATATTGGGGGAGGTGTCGATTTGAATTTTGGATCGGATATGGGTGTTTTAGGCCTGTCGCATCAATATTTCTTTAACGAAAATACACGTTTAAATACTTACGTCTCGGTTCAAGGTTCACGAGGAACAACTGCTATCGATTCATTAAAATTTGATTCGAATGGAGATTATATTCCTAATTCTAATTATAAATTTTACGATTCAAAAACTTCAGAAATTAAATATTCAGCTTCTACACATTTGAAATATCGTATGAATTCAAGAAATAATACGGTTGTGGGAATCTACTATGAGTTGTACGATGTGTTGTATATAGATAGTGCAAAAGTAACAACACCAGAATTTTCTGGTTTTCAAAAGAATTTCGATACTAAAGGGCAAATACCAATAGTTAGAGCATATATTCAGTGGCAACACAAATTTTCTAATATTCTTACTTTAAATACAGGTTTATATTCACAATATGTGGATTTAAGTCGAGAAGCAACACTAGAACCACGTGTGGGGTTAAAATATAATTTTGCAGAAAAGCAGTCGTTTAGTATTGGTTATGGGTTGCATAGTCAGATGCAACCTAGAGTCTTTTATTTCACTCAAACTAGATTAAACGATGGTTCTTATATAGAGACTAATAAGAATATGAAGTTATCTAAGTCTCATCAATTTGTATTGGGTTACGATTATTTTTTAGGAGAGAATTTTAGGTTGAAGTCTGAGATTTATTATCAATATTTATTCGATATTCCGGTTTCTAAATCTACGCCTAATTATTCTGTTTTAAATACAGGAGCAGATTTTGGTTCATTTTTCCCCGATAGTTTAGTTAATTTAGGAACTGGAACTAATTATGGAATCGAATTTACAATTGAAAAGTTTCTGAGTAATAATTTCTATTTTTTAAGCACCACGTCTTTGTTTCAATCGAAATATAAAGGTTATAACAAGGAGGAGAGGAATACAGCTTTTAACAATAACTATATTTTCAACTTGTTAGGGGGCTACGAACTTAAAGTTGGGAAACAAGGCTCACTAGCTTTAGATTTTAAAGGCGTATACGCAGGAGGGAAGCGTTATGTACCTATTGATGTAGAAGCATCTAAAACGAGCAATACAACAGAGTACGATTGGGCTAGAGCTTACGAAAAAAGATATGATGATTATTTTAGAGTCGATGCTCGTTTATCGTATAAACTTAATGGTAAGAAAATGAGTCAAGAATGGGCTATCGACTTAAAGAATATTAGTAATAATAAAAATATTTATTCGGAAAGTTATAATCCTAGAACACAATCTTTAAGTTACGATTATCAAACAGGTTTTTTCCCAATGTTCTTATATAGAATACGTTTTTAGATAAAAAAACCAACTGCCATTTAAATGGCAGCTGGTTATATTTGTGAATTGAACTAAAAAATTATCCTTTCTTAGCTACATCTTCTAACATTGCAGTAGTTAAAGACTTTGGACGTTCAAGAGCATATCCTAAAGCTCTGTCCCAAGTGATGTTAGCAAGAACACCAATTGCACGACCTACTCCAAACATTACTGTATAGAAATCATATTCTGTAATACCATAGAACCACTGGATAACTCCTGATTGAGCATCAACATTTGGCCATGGATTTTTAGCTTTACCATGAGCTAATAAGATATCTGGAACAACTCTGTAAAGCATATCCACATATTTAAAGATTTTATCGTCTGGTAAGTGCTTTTCGCAGAACTCACGTTGTGACGCATAACGAGGGTCTGTTTTACGAAGAACGGCATGTCCAAATCCTGGAATTACTGCACCACTATTTAAAGTTTCTTCAACAAAGCCTTTCATCAATTCTTCTGTTGGCTCCTGTCCGTCTAATTTGTCCATAACGCCTTGTAACCAACGTAATACTTCTTGGTTAGCTAATCCGTGTAATGGTCCAGCTAATGCATCCATACCTGCAGATAATGAATAATATGCATCAGATAAAGTAGAAGCTACTAAGTGAGTTGTGTGTGCAGATGCATTTCCTGACTCATGGTCTGAGTGTAAAATGAAGTACATACGAGCAACATCATCATAAGGAGCATCGATACCCATCATTTTAGCAAAGTTTGTTCCCATATCAGATTTAGGATTAGCAATAATATCACCACCTTTATATTTATAACGGTAAATGAAAGCTGCAATTTCTGGTAAACGAGCTAAAAGATCTGTTGAGTCTTCGTACATAGTGTCCCAAGCATCCATTTTGTTAAATCCATCTTCGTAGAATTTAGCAAATTTAGATTCTTTTTGCATTGCTAAAATTGCAGTATTGAACATTACCATTGGATGCGACTCTTTTGGTAAAGATTTAATGACATCGAATACATACGAAGGAACTTCGCTTCTGTTCTTAAATTCTTCTACTAATTCAAGTGTTTCTTCCATTGTTGGAATTTCACCTGTTAATAATAAATACCAAAAACCTTCAACATAAGGATAATCTTTTCCTTCTGGTTTTGGTAATGCTGCCATAGTTTCTGGAATTGTATATCCACGGAAACGAATACCTTCCATTGGATCTAAGTAAGAAATATCTGTAACTAAACATCTTACACCTCTTGCTCCACCAATTGCCTGGTCAATAGTTACTTCCCCAACTTTTACATCACCAAACTCTTTTAATAATTTTGTAGTTCTTGGTCTGTGCTCCTGTATTTTTTCATACAGTTTTTTCTTTAAACTTGACATTGTTATAATTTTTATATGATTATTTAATATATGTATATTTCTCTATAAAATTAGATAAATAAACGATATGATAAATATCATATTTATTAAAAAAACAGAAAGCTGTTGCGAAACACAACAGCTTTAGTTTATTTATGTTAAAGAGCAATAATGCTACTTTATAAATTTGAAATCTGTCCCTAAAAAGCGTGCAGAATTTCCTAATTCTTGTTCTATTCTGAGTAGCTCGTTGTATTTTGCAATACGATCGGAGCGAGAAGCTGAACCTGTTTTAATTAGTCCTGTATTTAGTGCTACGGCTAATTGTGCAATTGTAATATCTTCGGTTTCTCCAGAACGATGACTCATCACCGATGTAAAATTATTTCTTGTTGCTAATTCTACAGCATTAATAGTTTCTGTTAAAGAACCAATTTGGTTAACTTTAATTAGTATTGAGTTGGCAGATTTTTGGTCGATACCTTTTTGTAAACGCTTAGAATTGGTTACAAATAAATCGTCTCCAACTATTTGTACTTTGTCGCCTATAGCTTTGTTTAATTTTGCCCAAGCTTTCCAGTCATCTTCGTGTAAACCATCTTCAATTGAAAGAATTGGATATTTTTTAGACCATTCTATCCAATAGTTAACCATATCATCGGAAGATAACTTTTCGTTAACGGATTCTAAAAAATAATGCTTTTCTTTTTCGTTGTAGAATTCGGAACTAGCAGGGTCTAAGGCAATATAAATATCTTCGCCTGGTTTATAACCTGCTTTTTCAATAGCTTTAATTACATATTCTATAGCTTGCTCATTCGATTTTAGATCTGGAGCAAAACCTCCTTCATCACCAACGTTTGTAGAATAACCTCCTTTTTTAAGAACTTCTTTTAAGGAATGAAAAACTTCAACCCCCATTCGTAAAGAATCTGAAAATTGTTCTGCTTTAACAGGCATTATCATAAATTCCTGAACATCAACTTTGTTGTCGGCGTGTGAGCCTCCATTAAGAATGTTCATCATAGGGATAGGAAGTGTATTGGCATTAACCCCACCTATATATCTATATAAAGATTGTCCTGTCGTAATTGCAGCAGCTTTTGCAACAGCTAGAGATACTCCTAATATTGCATTTGCGCCTAGATTTGCTTTATTTTCTGTTTTGTCGATACCAATCATCATAGCATCGATTACGGCTTGGTCGTTAATGTATTGTCCTCTTAAAGCTTCATTTAAGATATTATTCACATTGTTTACAGCTTTTAACACGCCTTTTCCTCCATATCGACCTTTATCACCATCTCTAAGTTCTACGGCTTCGTGGACTCCTGTCGAGGCTCCAGAAGGAACAGCTGCTCGACCTAAAACTCCTCTGTCTGTAATTACATCTACTTCTACTGTAGGATTCCCTCTTGAATCCAATATCTCTCTTGCGCTAATTTGTGCTATTTGTGACATATCTTAATTTATTTATGTGTTCTAATATTTCTTTATAAAGGTAAAAACAAGTTTTATATTAAACAAAAAAGACACTACAATAATAGTAGTGCCTTTTTCTAGATATTTTAAAAAGAATTTACTCTTCAGATTTCTTATCTTCCTTAGTTTCTTCTTTCTTTTTTGCTTTTGGAGCAGCTTTAGCTTCTGTTTTAACTTCAGCTTTCTTTTCTTCAACTGCAGGAGCTTCAGCAACTGGAGTTTCAGTTTTTTTAGCAGAAGATTTTCTTCTTCTAGTTTTCTTAACAGCTTTCTTAGGCTCGCTTAACATGTTTTCATTGTAGTCTACTAACTCAATAAAACACATTTCTGCATTATCACCTAAACGATTACCAGTTCTTAAGATTCTAGTGTATCCTCCTGGTCTATCTGCAACTTTTGTAGCTACTTCTCTATACAACTCTGTAACAGCGTCTTTGTCTCTTAGATAACTAAATACAACACGTCTTGAGTGTGTAGAGTCGTCTTTTGATTTTGTAATCAAAGGTTCAACAAATAATCTAAGTGCCTTTGCTTTTGCAAGGGTTGTATGTATTCTCTTATGCACGATCAATGAACTAGCCATATTAGCTAACATTGCTTTTCTATGTGCACTTTTTCTTCCTAAATGATTAAACTTTTTTCCGTGTCTCATCTTTCAATCACTCTTTGTCAAGTTTATATTTACTAATATCCATTCCGAAATTTAAGTTTAATCTTTCTAGTAACTCGTCGAGTTCTGTCAAAGATTTTTTACCAAAATTTCTAAACTTGAGTAGGTCGTTTTTATTAAAAACTACCAATTCTCCTAATGTTTCAACATCTGCAGCCTTTAAACAATTAAGTGCTCTTACGGATAAATCCATGTCTACTAATTGTGTTTTAAGTTGTTGACGCATATGTAATACTTCTTCATCGAACTCTTCGTTCTCGTTAGTGTCTGCAGATTCAAGAGAAATCTTTTCGTCTGAGAATAACATGAAGTGTAACATTAATATACGAGCAGCCTCTTTAAGTGCTTCTTTTGGATGTATAGAACCATCAGTCTCAATTTTCAAGTTCAATTTTTCATAATCAGTTTTTTGTTCAACACGAATGTTTTCGATATCGTATTTTACTAATTTGATTGGTGTAAAAATCGAACTAACTGGAATAATTCCTTGTTCTCCTGTATCAACCTTATTTTCATCTGCAGGACGATATCCTCTACCTTTTTCAATATTGATATCTAACTGTAATTTTACAGTTTTTTCCATTTTACAGATAACTAATTCTGGATTAAGAACTTCGAATCCACTTAGAAAGTTACCTAAATCACCAGCTGTAAATTCTTCTTTACCGCTAATTGTTACAGTTACTCTTTCTTCGTCGTTATCTTCAATTCTTTTTCTAAAACGAACCTGCTTTAGATTTAATACAATTTCGGTAACATCTTCGATAACACCTTCAATTGTAGAAAATTCATGTTCAACACCTTCGATTTTAACAAAAGTTATTGCGTGCCCCTCAAGAGATGACAAAAGTATTCTTCTTAAAGAATTACCTATTGTAATCCCATATCCAGGCTCTAACGGACGGAATTCAAATTGTCCAATTCTGTCGTCAGAATCTATCATTACAACCTTATCCGGTTGCTGGAATGGTATAACTCCCATAGATTTATTTTCTAGTTTTTAGAGTACAATTCAACAATTAACTGCTCTTTAATATTCTCAGGAATTTCTTCTCTAAGTGGAGCATTTAAGAATTTACCTCCTACAATTTCGTTGTCCCATTCAATCCAACCATATTTGGAGTGATTGTTACCCGATAAAGATTCGGTTATAGTCACTAAGCTCTTAGACTTTTCTCTTACCGAGATAACGTCTCCAGATTTTAGTGTATAAGATGGTATATTTACTAAATTTCCATTTACCATGATGTGCTTGTGAGAAACTAACTGACGTGCTGCATCTCTTGTAGGAGCAATTCCTAAACGAAACACTACATTGTCTAATCTAGACTCTAACAATTGAAGTAAAACTTCACCTGTTACACCCTTGCTTCTTGAAGCTTTATCAAATAGATTAGCGAACTGACGCTCTAATAATCCATAAGTAAATTTAGCTTTTTGCTTTTCTTTTAACTGAATACCGTATTCAGAAGTCTTTTTTCTTCTGTTTGCACCATGTTGCCCTGGAGGGTTCTTTTTACGTTCAAACGATTTGTCTGGTCCGTAAATTGCATCTCCAAATTTTCTAGCAATTCTGGTTTTTGGTCCTGTATATCTAGCCATTTCTATTAACTTTTAAAATTAAACTCTACGTCTTTTAGGAGGACGACATCCGTTGTGTGGTTGTGGTGTTACATCGATAATCTCTGTAACAATTACACCTGCACTATTAATACTTCTGATTGCAGATTCTCTACCTGAACCAGGTCCTTTAACGTATACTTTTACCTTACGTAATCCTAAATCGAAAGCAGTTTTAGCACACTCAGCAGCAGCAACTTGTGCAGCATATGGAGTATTCTTTTTAGATCCTCTAAAACCCATCTTTCCAGCAGATGACCATGATATAACTTGACCTTCATTATTAGCTAATGTAATAATGATGTTGTTAAACGATGAATGAATGTGTGCCTGACCGACAGCTTCTACTTTAACAACTCTCTTCTTTGTACTTTTTGTTTTCTTCGCCATATCTATTTATTATCTAGTAGCTTTCTTTTTACCAGCGATAGTAGTTTTCTTACCTCTTCTGGTACGAGCGTTGTTTTTAGTATTTTGTCCACGTAAAGGTAAACCTAAACGGTGACGAATTCCTCGGTAACTAGCAATGTCCATTAATCTTTTAATGTTCATTTGTGTCTCAGAGCGCAATTCACCTTCAATTGTGTATTCATCAGAGATGATTCCACGAATGCTTGCAACTTGCTCATCAGTCCAATCCTTAACTTTAATGTTAAGATCAATTTTAGCAGTCTCTAAAATCTTTTTAGATCTACTATTTCCTATTCCGTAGATATATGTTAACCCAATTAACCCTCTTTTGTTATCAGGTATATCTACTCCTGCGATTCTAGCCATATAATGTTAGAAATAAATTTTTAATTTTTGCAAAATTACAAAAATTATCCTTGTCTTTGCTTAAACTTAGGATTCTTTTTGTTAATGACATACAATCTGCCTTTTCTGCGTACAATTTTGCAGTCGGCACTTCTCTTTTTTACAGATGCTCTAACTTTCATAGTTGATATCTTTATTTGATTAACGAACTTAGTCTTAAGTAGAGTTTAATACTCATTTTTCAGATCAAAGTTCAATTTATAAAATCTGTATAGATACGTTTTATTTGTATCTAAATGTTATTCTTCCTTTGGTTAAGTCGTAAGGTGACATTTCGACTTTAACTCTATCTCCTGGTAAAATTTTAATGTAATACATACGCATTTTACCAGAAATATGCGCTGTAATAATATGACCATTTTCTAGCTCTACCCTAAACATAGCGTTAGAGAGTGCTTCTGTAATGGTTCCGTCTTGTTCTATAGAAGGCTGCTTAGCCATAATTATAAAGTTTTTAGTTTTTCTTCAATAATACTAAAATCGGATAACAATTCTGCTTTTCCTTTTCTTATTGCTATACTGTGCTCGAAGTGTGCCGATGGTTTACTGTCTTGTGTTCTAATAGTCCATCCGTCAGCTTCTTGATAAACTTCTTTAACACCAGCATTAATCATTGGCTCAATAGCAATGCACATCCCTTCTTTTAGCTTAACGCCTCTTCCTCTTCTTCCAAAGTTAGGAACTTCTGGTCTTTCGTGAAGATCTCTTCCTACACCATGTCCAACTAGTTCTCGAACAACTGAAAAACCAGCATCTTCTGCATGCTTTTGAACAGCATAACCTATATCCCCAATTCTATTTCCACTTACGGCAACCTCTATTCCTTTGTAAAGTGATTCTTTTGTGATTTTCAAAAGTTTTTTCTTTTCCTCAGAAATTTCACCTACTCCAAAACTGTAAGCCGAATCGCCATGGAAACCATTCATATATACTCCACAGTCTACAGATATAATATCTCCTTCTTGTAGTTCATAATTGTTAGGTATGCCATGAACAACTGCATCGTTAACCGAAATGCAAAGTGTATTTGGGAATCCTTGATAATTTAAAAAACCTGGAACGCCTCCATTATCTCTAATAAATTCTTCTGCGCGTTTATCGAGATCGATGGTTTTTGTACCTGGAAGAATCATAGAAACTAGTTCTGCTTCAGCTGCAGAAACTAAGCGATTGCTTAGCTTCAACAACTCAATTTCTTCTTCGGTTTTATAAAATATCATTTTAAAGAACGTCTTATTAATTTATCTAATTGCTTAGATTGAAGCACCAACACTTCTACCTTTAATACGTCCAGATTGCATTAAGCCATCGTAGTGACGCATTAATAAATGACTCTCGATTTGCTGTAGAGTATCTAATACTACTCCTACTAAAATTAATAGGGAAGTACCTCCGTAAAATTGAGCAAACTGAGTATCTACTCCTGCAATAATTGCAAAAGCAGGTAAAATAGCAACTAAAGCAAGAAAAATAGATCCTGGTAAAGTAATTCGAGACATTACTGTATCTAAAAACTCAACCGTTTTCTTTCCTGGTTTTACACCTGGAATAAATCCTCCATTTCGCTTCATGTCGTCAGCCATTTGAATTGGATTAACTGTAATTGCTGTATAAAAATAAGTAAACACAACAATCATTAGTCCGAAAGTAAAGTTATACCAAAATCCAGTGTAGTCTGCAAAAGCAGCTGCAAATCCGCTCATGCTATCTCCTCCGAAACCTGAAAGCATCATAGGAACAAACATAAGTGCTTGCGCAAAGATTATAGGCATTACACCAGCAGCATTCACTTTTAAAGGAATGTACTGTCTAACTCCACCATATTGTTTGTTTCCAACAATACGCTTAGCATATTGGACAGGAATTCTTCGTGTACCTTGTACTAAGGCAATTGTTGCAATAATAATTAACAAAAGAATTACCATTTCAACAATTAACATCATTAATCCACCAGCTCCGTTTGAACGGACATTAAATTCTGCAATAAAAGCAAAAGGTAGTCTAGCGATGATACCAATCATAATGATTAATGAGATTCCGTTACCAATACCTCTATCGGTAATTCTTTCTCCTAACCACATAATAAATAGGGTACCAGCTGTAAGTATAACAACTGAGGTAATTGTAAACCAAATACCTGACATTGTAAATGCAGCAGGAGATAATTGATA
>Ga0256827_10002891_pt1 | contig 10985 bp, 6 predicted proteins | sample CV84metaG_FD_185977 | JGI IMG/M metagenome (GOLD analysis project Ga0256827, IMG submission 185977) | Hydrothermal vent microbial communities from East Pacific Rise, Pacific Ocean - CV84 | ecosystem: Environmental > Aquatic > Marine > Hydrothermal vents | place: Pacific Ocean: East Pacific Rise...
AGTATCTGGCGTTTATTTTATCTGCACCTTTGAGATGATTTTTTAGGTTTTTAGCTTTATAATCACATACTGCTTTATTGTTTTGTCTTTTTTTATGAGTGATATTTACGACCAAATCAACCGCTTCATCATCCATAGCACCTATATAGTAACCATCTCTTTTTGTCTCTGGCATTTTGATTAGTTCCATCAATCTCTCTATCCCCATAGCAAAACCTACAGCAGGGGTAGGGCGACCATCTAAAAACTCTACAAGTCTATCATATCTTCCACCACCAGCTATGGCACTTTGACTTCCTATGTCATCACTTACAAACTCAAAAGCTGTTTTGGAGTAGTAGTCAAGTCCTCGAACAAGGTGGGTATCTACTTCATAAGATATAGAGTTGTCATCCAAAACTTTTTTTAGCTTGTTAAAATCATCCTGACATGTAGGGCATAAGTTATTTATAAGTTTTGGAGCATCTTTGTATATCTCTTGACACTTTTCACTTTTACAGTCAAGTACTCTTATCGGGTTTGTACTTTTTCTTCTTTGACAATCTTCACAGATATTGTTTTCGTGTTGCTCTATAAACTCTACTAATGAATCACGATATTTTGGCATACATTCCTGACAACCAAGAGAGTTTAGTTGAAGTCTATATCCTATCCCTAAAGCTTTTAGTATATCGCTTGTCATCATAATCATAATGGCATCTTCATAAACACTATCAACCCCAAAGCTCTCAACGCCAAATTGGTGAAATTGTCTTAGGCGACCTTTTTGTGGTCTCTCGTAACGAAACATAGCACCATGATAAAAAAAGCGATGAACTCCACCCGCTTTATCAAGCTTTTTTTGGATAAATGCACGAACTACACCAGCAGTTCCCTCAGGACGAAGGCAGACATCATTTTTGCCCTTGTCTGTAAACTGATACATCTCTTTACCAACTATATCACTACTCTCACCAACAGAGCGTTTAAAAAGTATCGTTTCTTCCAAAAGAGGAGTCTCTATAAAATGAAATCCATACCTTTTTGCTACATTTGTAGCAGTGTCTATGAAATAAGTAAATCTTTCATAATCCTCACTAAGTATATCATTCATCCCTCTTAACGATTTAATCATCTTCGCCCTTTATTAAATATTTTTAAAAGGATACCATTTTTTATCGCAAAAAGTGTATAATATTTATTAAAAAAAGAGTTGTTTTGAAAAATAAAATTATTAAAAAAATTGGGGTTGTTTTAAGACCATCTACACCAGAGTTAAAAGATGTTTTTTTTAGGCTTAAAAATATTTTCAATGACCATGGTATAGAGGTGCAGTTAGAGAGTATAAGTGCAGCGATGATTGATGTGATGGGGGTTGAGTTTGATATGCTCTGCAAACAATCAGATATACTAGTTACACTTGGTGGAGATGGCACACTTATCTCTACTGTAAGAAGATCTTTTGAATACGACATGCCTATACTTGCTGTACATGCGGGTAAACTTGGTTTTTTGGCTGATGTCGGTATGGAAGAACTGGATGATTTTGTGTCAGCTATGTGTGAGCAGAGGTACAGAGTTGATGAACGCTCTGTTTTAGAAGCAACAATGATAGAAAATGGCAATGAAGTAACCATCTATGCATTTAATGATATAGTTTTAACACGCCCATCTATCTCAAAAATGGTAAACATAGAAACACTCGTAGATGGCAAAGCTTTTAACAATTATTTTGGTGATGGTGTTATCGTCTCTACACCAACAGGCTCCACTGCTTACAATATCTCAGCAGGTGGACCCGTACTTTTTCCACTTACAAAAATATTTACACTTACACCCATCTGCCCACACTCCCTAACGCAAAGATCAGTAGTTTTACCAGGTGAATTTTCTATAGAGATGAAAACATCAGATAACAAAGCACTTATCATTGTGGATGGTCAAGATATGCATGAACTATCAAAAAATCAAAGCATACATATACAATTAGCAAAACACTCAGCAAGGCTTATACATAGGGAAGAGTTTAACTATTTTGATGTACTAAAAGAGAAGCTTGGTTGGGGTGATTAAATTGAGAGCATTGTTTATCAGTGCTCACTGATTTTAATCACAAAAGTACAAAAATTTAGTTTATCTAGCCTTGTTATGAGCTTATGAAAGTTATAGTTACTCTCATCAAGTGTATTTTCACTTACATTTTCAAACTCGTATAAGTTTATTGGTCTGGTTGAATGTATCGCTACATAAAGTTCTTTTATAGTTTTTTTATAAGGGTTTGCTATCCTGAAAATATCTTCAGATTTTTTATCTGGGTATCTAAAAGATTTATATGATTTTTTATTTGCTAACAGGATGCCGACTTTTCCATTGTGTTCAACATAGAGGATAGATATATAACCCATTTTTTTATGTTTTATATAAAAGTACATCTCATCATTTTCTTTATATATCTTTTTGTTTGCTTTTATAGATATTTTTTTGTTTTTAACATCTGCAAAAAGTTTATATAGGTCTTCTTGATTCATAGGGATAAGAAATTCTTTATACTCTAGTTGCCACAAATTATTTTTTCGAACTAACTCGTAGTTTAACTTTTTACCAATCTTACTATTTAGTTTTTGAATGCCCCATGTATGTTTTAGATAAGCGTTTTGCTTCTCATCTTTCAAGTTTTTTGGTAACAGTTTTTTTAGTTTTACATCAAGTGGTGAGTTATCATACTTTGCCCCTACATACCACATGCCATCTTCATTTTCGATTTTAATAAACTCCACTCCACTTAAAACAGCTTTTGAAACAGTATGAAGGTTCATAGATGAATCTTGTTTTGCTCTACCACCAATATCTGAAGAGGAGATATCTATAGATGAACTCACACTTACAGAGATAGAGTTTGTGATATCCAAAATCGCACCCTGTTTCGCTTTTTTTAGATCTTCATCCATCCCATAACCGATAATTTCACCCCCTCCATCATGTTTGAGATGAAAAAACCAAGATGGCGTAGCAAACAATAAAATCGGAGCCAATAGTATTAAAAATATCTTTTTCATTAATATAATTTTACCTTTTTGTTTCCATAAAGCTGAGGAATCTGTTTATACCCTATCCCTTTTTTAAGAGAACTTCTTTTAACTTTTTGTTTTATCTTTGGATAGATTTCATCCAGTTTTGTTTTGCCTGTAGATAGTTCACTTATAAGGTAATATGTAAACATCCTTTGTTGTTTATCTTCGTATTCATTGGCAAATTCACTAGATTTACTTGCTGCTACAACTGTGATTTTTTTAGTGTTTACTATCGTTTTTTTAGCTTTTAAAACTGGAGCAACACCTTTGTATAACAATTCTCCATGATCATCTTTACCACTAAAACAACTGTCCATAAAGATAAATACATTTTTTACTTTTAGTTTTGAAAGTTTTGCATATATATTTTTAAGTTTTAAGTTTGGTTCAAGATACATGGCATCAGCACTCATATCATAAGGCAATATATATGTATCGCCATTTTTGCTAGGTACCCCATGACCAGCATAATATATGTATAGATTGCCAGTTTTTTCTGCCAGTTCTTTTATCACTTCAAAATTTGCTTTTAGTTCACCAGATGAAGCATCTTCATTTAGCAATAAAATGATATTTTCTTTTGGTATTCCAAAAGTTATATTTAGCAACTCAGCAAAAGCACGAGCAGATGTATCTGCATAAGGAACATCTGGATTTTGTTTATATCTACTAATCCCAACAACAAGAGCATAAGAGTTTATGTTTTCTTTAGAAGCTTCTCTAAAAGTATAGCTTGCATTCCCAAATCTCCTATGTATCGCGGGATATGATGGAGCTACAACAGCATGTACAACAGGAGCAGGAGGTGGTGGTGCATAAGCTACTTTTGGAGTTTTCTTTTTCGGTCTTCTACGAGCTTCTTTTATTCGCTGTTTTACCAATCGTTTAAAATCAACATTGATCTCTCTTCTTAGGCGATTTACTAAAGAGTTATATGTTCTGTGTATTTTTTTACCATCATATTGTAAGTTTTGACTATCAAGATACTTTATACTATAAGTATTTGTATCATAAAGTATAGCGACCTTTGCCATGTATCTTCTACTTCTCGCATACTTGGCTTCAATCTTATTAGGACCAACTTTTTTTGCTTGCCAACCTCTTCTTCCAGTTGCCTTGAAAATCACATCTCTAACTTCGTTTTGTGAAACTTGAACCCTGATAGGCTCTTTCACCTGCAACAAAGGCTTAGGACCAATGCAACCCGTAAAAGAGATAAGCACAATCAATGAAAATAATATTTTTTTAAACATCTCGTCCCCCTTTTCTTTATGATATCATTATATCACTTTTTATATTAGATTTTTTATATTATTGCATAATCTAAGATAAATTCTATAAAGTACTTGTGATGCAAAAATGACAATCAACTTTTATTGAACAAAGTGATAGTGTATTGTAAAATTTGCTTAAACCTTTAAAGCTATAGGCCTATTTGGTTTTTTATAGGTAACTAATTGTCAAGTAATTTTAATTTAAACTCTCTTATTGCGAATATAAGCTACAATATTCTAAAATAATTTGTGTTCAGATTTTTATTTGTTTATTTAAACTATGAAAGAGTTTTGATTTATAAAATATAAATTTAACTAATGAGGAAGATACAGAGATGACATTTGAATCTATAATTTTAAAATTAGTCCCATTCACATATATAAATAAAACTCAAGAGGTTCATTTTGGTTTATGGTCTGATTTAAGTGATGGTGATAAAATTATTACATCAGTTGAAATATTATTAATAGTTATATTTACTGGGTATTTATATAAACTTTTTGCATCTTGGTGGAAAGATAAAAAACAAATCAATATACTTGCAGATTTGTTAGAAAAATACAGAATAAAGATTAAAGAAAATTATGCAGATGGGCATTTGGATATTTCCAATGAATATGCAGAATTGTTGGAAGAGATTGATAATAGTAATCAAAATCTGCAGAAGTTGTGGAAAGAATTTGATGAGAGTCTTATTAAAAAAATTGATGGGGAAAAAATTATTATTAGAAATTCTATAGATGCAGAATATTTTTTTAATAAAAAGAATATGATTAGTCATTTGGGTTCTAAACTATTTTCTTCAATTCCTGGTATGCTTTTAGGAATTGGTCTATTGGGTACATTTATAGGGCTTTATTTTGCTCTAATTCAGATGGATGTAACCGATGTTGGTAAACTACAAGAATCAATAAAAATTCTTATTAATATGGTTGGTGTCAAGTTTGCAGCCTCAATATGGGGTTTAGGCTTATCTGTTATTTTTACTTTTATAGACAAAGTTTTTGAATCGAGATTAGAAAAACAATTAGATAGAATACAAGTAACTATTGACCGAATTTTTATAAGAGAAACGGCGGAGCAAAATTTAGACAGTATATTAGTTCAAAATACACAACAAACAAAAGCACTAAATGGTTTAGCGACATCATTGACTGAAAAAATTGCAGCAGAATTCAACACTACATTAATTCCTAAAATTGCTTTAATGAATAATCATTTTAAAAATATGCCTCAACAAATTTCTCAATCTATTAATGAAACATTCCAAGAACCCTTAGAAAAATTATCAGATACTGTTAAAAATCTAACAATAAATCAAGCAGAAAAATCTAATGAAGCTTTTGAAAATATAATCAAAGAGTTTTTAAAGGAACTAAAATCAGCAGCAGGAAATGAAGGGGAAAAATTAAAAATTGCATCTTCTCAGTCTCAAGACATTCTTTTAGCTACATCTGAGCAGTTGCAACAGACTTTTGTATCAATGCAAACAATGTTTCAAAATCAACAAACTATTTCAAGTGCAAGAGATAAGAAAATTATTGAAGATTTAAACCAAATCAAAAAAGATCAACAAGATATGATACAAAAATTATCAGTAAATGTAACAGATAATATATCAACGATGAACCAAGAAGTATCGACTAATATCAACAAGCTTGTTGCAACGATACAAACAATAAGCACTAAGCAACAAGAAGTCTTACAACAAAGAGAGCAAAAAATTACAAGTGGCGTAAATAGCATGTTGTCTAATATTGAAGATAGTATGTTAAAACAAGTTGAGGATGACAACAAAAGAAATAGAGTTGTTATAGGTATGCTTCAGCAAATAAGTAGCGAGAATAAAGAATTAATCACAGAAATGTCATCAACTGTATCAGGACAAATGAATAGTTTGAATGATAATTCACAACAGTTGTTTGAAAAATTAATTACTCAATTTGATGATCATATTGATAGAGTAAAGTCTAGTGTTGATTCAATTTTAGGTAACTTAAAAACTGAAGTTCAAAATATTGATGTTATTATGTCATCTACTTCTAAGCAACTTATTGGATTACCAAGTCATCTTGAAAAAGTTTCACAAAGTACGGATAAGTTATTAGTATTTAGTAATGATTTAACACAATCAACAAATAAATTACTGCAGTTTAACAGTGATTTTATTAGCACACAAGAAAACCTAGATAAATACAGTAAAAATATTTTATCTGCTTCAGATGAATTAAAATCTGCAGATAGTCATTTTAAAGAAAGTTTACAAACTTCTAAAATATTACTATCTGATATGAAAAATAAGTTTGAAGAATTAGCCAATAAAAATAGTGATACAATTGATGAATTTGGAAATAAAGTAGATAAGTTTATGAATGATTATCATAAACATGTAGAAAAAGCGATAAAAGATAATATTATACATCAACTAGATACTTCATTAAGTTCATATGCTCAAACTATGGCAGAAGCTATCACAAGCCTATCAGATGCTATTGATGAGCTAAGAGAAAAAGAGATTAGATAGTTATGTTTACTAGGCGAAACACACAAGAAGATATTAGTTTAGGTGATGGTCATTATTATATCTCTATATCTGATTTAATGACATCTTTATTATTTATTTTTATTTTAATACTGTCTTATGTTATGCTCTCTTTTGTAAAGAAAAAAGATGAGCTCTCAAATGAAATTAAAAAAATTGAACAAAATATTGAATATCGTGGAGAACTTCTTCAAGACTTTCAAGAAGAATTATTGGACAAAAACATTAGTGTTGAAATAGATAAAGAGAATGGAAATATGAGATTAAAATCAGATTTGCTTTTTAAACAAGGTTCAGCAACTATTAGCGAACAAGGCAGAATACAAATTGCTGAAATAGCACAGCTTTTTATGATAAAAATGGTTGAACCAAAATATAAAATGGCTATTGATACCATCTTTATAGAGGGGCATACTGATAGTAGTCCAATTAAAGTTTCTAATACATGTAGAAAAAAATGGTCAAATAAAGAACTATCAGCACAGAGAGCCATTAACACTTATTCTCAGATGTTGGTAGCTACAAACAATAAAATAAATACTTTAAAAAATAAAAAAGAAAAACATTTGCTTTCTTATAGTGGATATGCAGATAATAGGCAACTTTGTAATGAAAAAGAAGCTAAACCACAAGAACTAAATTTATGTAAAAGCAAAAATAGACGGATAGAGTTTTACTTTACTGTAAATACCCCAGATATAAAAAAGATGAAAGAGCATTTAAGTGACTAACATTGTATATGATAATATTGATTTTGAGGATAATCTTTTTAAAAATCTCAATCTGTCTATAATAAAAAGTCAACAAAGAATCTCATATATTGCTAATGGTGGAATAAATAAAGGTAAAGCATATCAAAGAGCTATAAAAAAATTTGAAAAAGAGCTTGAAAAAGGATTAAGTAAAGATACCTTATTTACTTGGCATGAAATATTGTATATAACAAATGAATTGGTAATAAATAGAGAATTTTTTAATATGCTCATAAAATATCAAAAAGTTAATATTTATCTTTTATTGCTAAAAGAATATAAAAAAATTTCAATTTATAAAAAGCTTTTCTACTTATATTTTAATTATTATGCTACCTTAGAGGATAGTGGGGAAATAACTTTATTAAAAATGTATTTGACAAATATATTACGAGTTTATAATGGTAAAAATAAGTATATTAATAACCTTATTACTGTTAAAGAACATATCTTTCAAAAGTTACCTGATTTATTGGAATACTATAATAATGATTTTGAAGCTATAAAAATTGACATGAAACTTCAAGATGATTTTGAATTCTCTAAATCTTTACTAAATCTAAAAATTATAAAAGAACTTAAAGCTTTAAAATTTGATGAAAATAATACTGATATCTTTTCTGCAATCATTGAGAGGAAAGAAATGTTTTTTAGTGATGGATTAAACTTGAAAGAATATGTAGCTAAATACCTTATTGATATAGCAATTGATAAAAACCTACCATTTCCTAATTGGCAATTATTTATTTTAAGGTTAATTGGTGATCCTAGAAGTACAACTATGTATTCTTCAACTATGAGGTCTTGGGATATAATAGGTTTAGATAAAAAAAACTTCTTTATTAAAACACTTTCAAAAGATGATTTAAAGCTATTTCTTGAAGTTCTTTCAGATTCTGTATCAGATACAAATTATCACTATAGAAAGGCTTTTTGGATGCAGTTTTTAGAATATGTTGTATTTGCAAAAATTATGATTGGTCGAGATGCATACAAGACTATAAATGATACATTAAAAGAGAAATTTAAATTTAATAATGATACTTATTCTAAATTAACTGGCAATCATGCTCAATCAGCAATATATATTGATTTTGGTAAAATAAAAATTATAGAATATACTCATAATGGTAGTGTAAAATTTTATACTAAATGTCCTCTTGATTTACATAAAAAAGAGTACTCTACTTCTTCTATGGTATCAAAGATAAATCCTTACTTGATTAAGGTAGTTTTACATAGTGGAGCAAAAACATACAATTGGCAACAACATGTACTTAAAATTATGAATGAGGCATTAAATATAAATATAAAAATAGATGATATTTATATACATGAAGATAAAGCTAAAATCAAAGCATATAAAAAACGGAGATATGGACAGGACTAATGTTTTCAAAACTATTTAAAAAACATAAAAAAGAGTTAAAAGACCTAATTAATTTTAAATATGATGATAAATCAGTTAATATTTTTATTAATTTAAAAGAAGCAAAACAAGAGGTCAAAAGTTATTTAGAACTTATCATAGAAGAGCTTGAAGATGAAGATATTGCACTATTTGATGATAGTATTCTAACTATAGCTCATAAAAATATATATCAAATTTCTGAGAATAATTTAAAAATATTGTGTTTTCCAAAGTTATTTAATGGCAGTATAGAAGTTGAATTAGATGGTTTAATAAACCAAGGTAACTCAAAATTCATTATTAATCTATTTGATAAAAGTAGTAGAAAAATCATCCCTTATAAAGTTATAGGTTCAATCCTTCAAATAACGACTAAAAACTTTTTACTTTTACCAAAAAATATTTATGATATTTTTATAGAAAAAAAGAAAACTGAAAATAGTACAGATTTTAAAAAATATCAGTTTATAGAATTATTACAAAATGATATTACTGATAAAGTCAAATTCAATGGTTTGTCTGAAAATGATTTCGTTCAAACTGTTTCTAGTATAGAGTTAAACATAAGTGAAGATGAAAATCATAATATTGTATTGTCTCCAAAAATTGCTGATTTAGATGATAAAAGAATAAAACAATATCAAGAGGTTATTGATTCAAAAGATGATAGTTTAATGATTACAGAGATTAATGGCAAAAGCACTATTAGAAATATAATAGATGAAAAAAATATAAAAGTCGTTCAAGCTATTAACAAAAAAACAGTTATACCAAAAGAAGAAGCTGGACTGTTTTTTGCCAATCCTATGTCTCACTTTGAAAATTTAGATATTGATGAGAGTACAAAAGAGGAGCTAGAGAATGTTGTACTTGCGAAAGGTTATCGAATTATAGGAATTGGAAAACCATATAATGGTTATTTTGGTTCTGTAAAAATAGACACACCATTATCTAAGGTTTTAAAAGCTGATCCAAGTTTTGTATTTGCGATAGATAAAGATGAAGCCAATGAATTTATTGAAGAAAATAGTAATGATTTAATTGAAGTTAGACACAAACTAGAAACAGCAATTAAAAATGAAGTAGATTCTATAGTTATAGCTGATAGAAATTTTTTGAACTATGAACTTGACACCTATCTAACTATGGTTAATATGCATATTAAAAAACAAGCTGGTGGAGGTGGGGAAAGTAGTGATAATGATAAAGATGTACTACTTATAGATCCTAACGATAATGATAATATAGAGTTTAAAAGTCATAATAATAAAAAGTTAGAAGCTATTTCTATTGATAATGAGGACGAATATTCAAACTATTTAAACTTTGATTTTACACCATACAAACATCAAGTTATCGCTCTAAACTGGTTAATTGATTTATACTCAAATAAATATTCTGGTTGCTTATTGGCAGATGATATGGGACTAGGTAAAACATTTGAAGTTATTTCATTTATTGATTATCTTTTGAGAAAAAATTTTAAAGCTAAAATATTAATTGTTGCACCGACTGTATTGATAAACAATTGGAAAAATGAATTTGAAAATAGTTTAAAAACAATAGATAGATATGGAATAAAAATCATTAGAGGTAAAAATACAGCCTTAGATAAATTAAGTAGTATTACAACTTGTGCAAGAACTGAATCAGAAGTTCTAAATGACTTAGATGTTGTTAATTTTCTTGAAGATAATAATATCTATATAACTACATACAAAACCTTACAAAAATATCAATTTGCTTGGGTTGCAGATATTGTTAATCTTGATTGTATTGTTTATGATGAAGCTCAAAATATAAAAAATCCAAACACTTTGCAAACACAGGCTGCTAAAGCGGTAAGCTCAAATGAAAAAATCTTTAATATTTTGATGTCTGGTACTCCTATTGAAAATGAACTAAGAGATTTATGGTGTTTATTTGATTTATTTGACCCGTCATTTTTCGGAAGT
>Ga0256827_10002892_pt1 | contig 10985 bp, 7 predicted proteins | sample CV84metaG_FD_185977 | JGI IMG/M metagenome (GOLD analysis project Ga0256827, IMG submission 185977) | Hydrothermal vent microbial communities from East Pacific Rise, Pacific Ocean - CV84 | ecosystem: Environmental > Aquatic > Marine > Hydrothermal vents | place: Pacific Ocean: East Pacific Rise...
GTGCGAATATCAAGATGATTGGTAGGTTCGTCAAGAATTAGGAAATTCACAGGTTCCAACAATAGCTTAACCATGGCCAAACGAGTACGCTCACCACCAGAAAGCACTTTTACCTTTTTATCCCAATCGTCGCCACCAAACATAAAAGCACCTAAAATATCTTTGATTTTGGTGCGGATATCACCCACGGCCACATCATCAATAGTTTGAAAAACACTGAGCGATTCGTCCAGTAATGAAGCTTCATTCTGCGCGAAGTAACCGATTTGAATATTATGACCAAGGGTAAGAGTTCCTTCATGTTCAATCTGCCCCATGATGGCTTTTATAAGCGTTGATTTTCCTTCACCATTTTTACCCACAAAGGCTACCTTCTCCCCTCTTTCGATGGAAAAGGATACGTCTTTGAAAATTAAATAATCGCCATAGCTTTTGGCTACTTCACTCGTGATAACAGGATAGTTTCCACTACGTTTTGAAGGAGGGAAACGAAGCCGAAGACGGGAAGTATCCACCTCATCTACTTCAATGGGAACAATCTTTTCAAGCATTTTTACCCGTGATTGTACTTGCAGTGTTTTTGAATAAGTACCTTTGAATCGGTCGATAAACGTTTGGATATCAGCAATCATTTTCTGTTGCTCCACCAAAGCTTTTTGTTGTTGCTCGCGGCGCTCTTTTCGTAGTTGTAGGTAAGCCGAATAAGTTACTTTATAATCGTAGATACGACCCATGGTAACCTCAATGGTTCTATTGGTGATATTGTCCACAAAAGTACGGTCGTGCGAAATCACAATCACCGCTTTTGCACTATTGAGGATAAATTCTTCAAGCCACTGTACCGACTCAATATCGAGGTGGTTGGTAGGCTCATCGAGAAGAATTAAATCCGGATTTTGAAGCAGAATTTTGGCCAGTTCGATTCGCATGCGCCAACCTCCGCTAAACTCCGAAGTCAATCGATGAAAATCACTACGTAAGAAGCCCAAACCAAGTAAAATGATTTCAATCTCGGCATCAAAGTTAATCTCTCCTTGGCTGTAAAGCTTTTCACTTAGCGTTGACATTTCTTCAATGATATCCGAATACTCTTGCGATTCGTAGTCGGTGCGGGTAGTCAATTGATGATTCAGCTCATCAATCCTAACTTGCATATTCAGCACTTCAGAAAATGCTTGTGAAGCCTCTTCGAAAACCGTTCTCACATCGTCCACTATTAAGTGTTGAGGCAGGTAGGCAATCAGAGCATCCTTCGGACAGGAGACCTTTCCGGCGGTAGGTTTTTTAGCTCCTGCAATGATTTTAAGTAAGGTAGATTTCCCAGCACCGTTTTTCCCCATTAGGGCAATACGGTCGTTTTTGTTTACCACAAATGAGATGTTCTTGAATAATGTAGTTCCACTAAATTCTACTGCTAATCCGTCTATTGAAATCATGCTTCGATAATTAAATTTGAGCGGCAAATATACGCAGAGCTGTATAGGTGAAAACATTTAAATTGCTTAAGTGTTTGGATGGTTATTTGTTTAACTGTTTATTTGATGATTTGTTTCTCCTAAAGATTTATGCAGCGAATGATTTGGAGGAAGAAATATTACACACACTATATGTAAATAGATTGTGTTTGGCAGCTAAAATTAGTTGTATTTACATTGATAAGGCCAAGGAAAGCCCATAATTCCTCCCAGTTTTTTCTTAGTTTTGCATTTCAAATTAAACCGATACATAATGACCGATTTATTAGAGATCTTAAAATACATATTACCAGCAGGAATCGTTTTACTAACTTCATGGCTGTTGCTTAAGTCGTTTCTAAATACTCAAGAAGAGATTCAGAAGCGGGAGCTTAAGATAAAAATTGATGAGCTCAATTTGAAACTGAAGCAAGAAGATAAGAAGTACGTTACCCCCATTCGTTTACAAGCTTTTGAACGTGTGGTTTTGTTTTTGGAGCGCATTTCGCCACAAAGCATGATTTTTCGTGTGCAGAAGCCGGGACAAAAGGTCTATCAATTGCAAAGAGATCTATTAAAATCCATTCGTGATGAGTACGAACATAATTTGTCGCAGCAATTATACATTTCGAAAGAAAGCTGGGCAATGGTGAAAGCTGCTAAAGAAGAAGTGGTGAAAATGATAAATACCGCTGCTGCAGAAGTAAAGCCCGATGATGAAAGTTTGGAGCTGAGTCGCAGGGTATTTGAGGCAACGGTTGGCTCTGAGAAGCAACCAACAGATCGTGCAATTGATATGCTTAAGAAAGAAATTCACAGGTTGTTTTAACATTGTTAAATTTTTTTCAGTATTCTTGCAAGTTCTAAGACAGTATGGTGTCTTAATACTTTGAAAAAAACTATATTTATAAAAACAAATAACTAACATTATGATTAAAAAATTATTTTTTGCTGTTGTTGTAGCTTTGGCCTTTACTGCTTGTAATAATGCTGCTGAGCCAGCTGCTGCAAGTCAAGATGCAAATTCGGATGTATTAACTGTAGATCAGTTGGAAATGACCATTGAAGATTTAGTGGGAAAAACAGTTGTTGTGGCTGGAGATGTGGACCATGTATGTAAGCATGGTGGAACAAAAATGGTAATCTTGGGTGATAGCTCTGATATTCATATCAAAGCAACCGAAGAGAGTGGTAATTTTCGTGCCGATGAGGTTATGGATCACCGTGTGATTGTAACAGGTATTGTGGATGAGTTTCGTATTGACGAAGGCTATATCGCTGACCAAGAAGCTGAATTGGAAGAAATGATTGCTGCAGGTGGAAATGAAAAAGCTGAAGAAGCAGAAGAAGAGCATGACGAAAAAGGAATGTTTCCTGATAATGATTCCAAACATAAGAAAGCTGTTTCAGCTATGAAGAAGCAAATTGAACGTTTACAAAAAATGCTTGACGAAGCAAAAGCTGAAGGTAAAGACCACGTTTCTTTTTATTCGGTAAAAGCAGATTCGTATGAGGTTGACCAAGATGCTGAAGTAAAGAGTGAGCAAAAAGCATTTGATGATGGCGCTGCAGAAATGGCTTCTGAAAAAGAGGATGCAAAAGCTGCTGATACGACTGAGCACGTAAAATAATAGCCTTGTGCTAATTGAAAATATAAAGGTAAGCATTAAGCAGCGTTCATTCGTTTCTTGGTACTTACCTTTTTTTATCGAATACAATTATGGGTAAAAAACTACGCAAATTTAACCGAGCAACCCACCGTGATTTGGGCTATTTCTTTGTAGCAATGATTTTGATTTATTCACTATCAGGTATTGCAATCAATCACATTAAAGATTGGAACCCAAGCGATGTGTTTAATGAGTGGGAGGTTGAGACGACTATATCGATTGATAAAAATTCCTTTGATAAAGATGATGCTAAAGCGCTACTTGAGGAGTTTAATATTGACGATCGTTACCGCCTTTTTCGCTTCCTAAATAACAGTAGTCAATTAAAGATTTTCTTCAAAGGAGGTAATGTTGTAGTTGATATTGCAACAGGAAAAGGAAGAGTAGAGACCTTAAAACCACGTCCAATATTCCATACGGTTAACTGGCTGCATTATAATCCAAACGTATATTGGAAATGGTTCTCCGATATTTTTGCGGTGGCTTTAATAATATTAGCAATTTCTGGTTTGTTTATCCTAAAGGGAAAGAATGGATTGAAATGGCGTGGGACGATTTTGATGACCATTGGAATTATTATTCCTTTGGTGTTTTTAATGTTGTTTTATTTTTAAGGGTTTTGTTGCTAATACATCAAATAGTTTACCTGAACTATTGGTTTCTATCGTAGGTGAAACGAATTAATAAAATACTTTATCTTACTGATATCTTTTTGATAAAGAGCAGTTCACCAAGGGGTGAATTAGTCAACCTTTTTAGAGATTCTACTTCTTAGCCAACCTGACATTACGATAAAAAGAAATTCCTAAGCCAAGAAACATAATCAGCACCCCAATCCACATCACACTGATATAAGGAAATACCGTAGTTTTTACCACAATATAGTTAAACCGAATTTCATCAATATTTAGAATTATTTTTGGAGGTGTTTTAGATAGATTAGCAAAAGAAAAAATCAAGCCTTCTTTTTCCATTTTAAAATCTTTATGGCTTAAGACACCCTTTTTCACAATATAATGAATCTCTCCATATTGTGTTATATTCAATTGGTTTACAATACGTAATCGGGCGATTATTTCAACATTATTAACGTCTATTATTTCCGAATTACTTTTTCTGGCATAGGTACTATCAAAGAATATTTTCATTCCCCCAATAATCAATGAATCACCAATTCCCATTTCCTCATTGAAAATAGTTTTGTATTTGGAATCTGACGTATCAGCCTTAATATCGGCATAAGAAATAAAGGTATAAACATCTTTATCGAATGCATGATGCGTATCAGGGTCATATACGTTTCCCATTCTATCGTTCACATTGATACTTGGGTGTAAATCAAACTCTTTCTGTAAGTTTCCCTCATGGTCTTTAGTCATAAATTCCAAGGTATAGTATATGTGATTCTTTTCGTGATACATATCGCTATACTTCACAAAGTAAGATCCCAATTCTTTAACTTCGTCCTTTATTAATAATTGATTCTCACGATTCATTTGCTGGCCACCAAGGTCGTAGCGAGAGGTATTTGTAGAAATTACTTCTGATTTTGAAAACGCAACTAATATGCCTAAAAACATAATTGCAAATCCTAAATGTGAAATGCTATTGCTAAAATTATACGTGTTGAATTTGTTTCGAAACAAATAATCCAAAGAACTTGTAAGAGCAATATTTATGGCAAGAAGGAAAACAAGCATTCCTATATCATTAATTTGAAACACCCATACTCCTAATAAAAACAGTCCTAAACCAGCCAAATGTGGAGGTGTAAATCGTTTTATAAAGGCATTAAAATCATTTTTACCGTATTTCAATAAAAGAGAGATCGACATTGTAAAAACGATTAAAATAGCAAAGGGTAATTGCCATTTATTATAAAAAGCTACACGTTCGAGCGGAGGGGCTAATTCAGTTCCAAATAGTTTATTGATTACAGGAATCGAAGTGGTAATAAATACTTGAAAAGCAGATAAAATCAAAATAATAGAACCCATAAACATCCAAAACTCTCTTGATAGAAAATGGTCGTTCATTGCTTTTGGAAAGTATTTAAAGTTTTTAAAATACAACCATAAACTTACTATAAGGGTAAGCAGCATAATGATTACCATTTGTGCTGCCAAGCCATTATTACCGAATGCGTGTGCCGAGGTTTCACCAAGCACACCGCTTCGAGTAAGATAACTTGCATAAATAACAAGCACAAAACCAAGTACAATAAAGATAAAACTCAGACCGTAGGAATGATTTCGTTTTTTATTTAAGATCATCATATGCATACCCGCAAGAATGACCAGCCAGGGAATAAGGGACGCATTTTCCACAGGATCCCATGCCCAGAAACCACCAAAAGTTAGCGACTCATAGGCCCAAGCGCCACCCAAAAGTATTCCACCACCAAGTGTGCTTAAAGAAACAATTACCCAAGGAAAAGCCGGCTTCAACCATTCTTTATAGTCTCCTTTCCATAGTGATGCTATGGCAAAAGCAAAAGGAATAATAGCAGCGGCATAGCCTAAAAATAGCAATGGCGGATGTGTAACCATCCAGATATTTTCTAATAATGGATTGATACCATTTCCATCGGCAATATGCGATAGGTAGTTTGGGTCTTGAAAGAAATCAACCCCGATATTTCCTATGTCATTTCGCATGAGTTCGAAAGGGCTTTTACCTATAACCAAACCCAAAGGCTTTGCTCCCCAAACCATAGTGGTAAGCATAAACTGTCCGGCAGCAAGCACTGGCATTACATGTGATTCCCATTTTTTTGCGGTAAATAAAAGGATAAGTCCAAGTAAAGCTTGCAAGAAAACCCAAAGAAGGAAACTCCCCTCTTGTCCAGCCCAAAAGGCTGAAATAATAAACTTAGTTGGAAGATAAGAAGCGGTATGTTTCCACACATAATCGTATTCCCAATAACCCTGAAACAGCAAATAAAAGAGCATTGCTCCCGATAGAATGATGAATAAAAAATGCGCATAATAACTTAAGCGACCAGCAAATAGTAGCTTAGAATTACTTTGTTTATTTCCGGCGAGGTAAAAAATAAAACTGAAAAACGCCGCAAACAGAGCTGCAACAATAAAGCTTTTTCCAAGAATTCCCGGGAGTAAATGTTCTCCAATATATTGTATATCTAATAGCATAATTTTCTACTTAAAATAAGAAGCACAAAAGTAAATGAATTTGCTGTAAAGTTAACAGATAGCTGTATGATAAAAGGCATGATCGCTTATGAGTAATGCACTAAATAGCTTATAATTATTCAAGCTATGTCTCAATTAGTTTTTACCGAAAAAAATAAACAACTGTCTCCATAGCTCAAAAATCTAAATTCATGTGCCAATGCATAATCGTAAGCTTTGCGCCAATCGTCACCGTAGAAGGCGGAAACAAGCAAAAGCAAGGTGCTTTTGGGTTGGTGGAAATTAGTAATTAGTACATCGACCAATTTGAATTTATAGCCTGGGGCAATAATGATTTGTGTTTCACCCTGAAGTATGCTTAGCTTATTCCGATCCATATAATTCAGCACTTCACTTAGTGCTTGTTTGGGACTAATTTGCTTATGTGCATCTGATTCGTAAGGCTCCCACTGATTGATTTGAAATGTGGCATTGGGTTCTTTCATCAGCTTCACACCATACCAATACAAGCTTTCTAAACTTCGGGTACTGGTAGTTCCCACCACAATTAAGGAATTATAATCCTTATTTCTCAAACGCTCGATTGTTTCTTTATTAATTAGTACTTGTTCGCTGTGCATTTCGTGTTCGCCCATATAATCGGCACTCACAGGCTTAAAAGTCCCTGCTCCTACATGCAAACTCACATAATCAGTTTGAATATTACGTTCGTTGAGACTTTTCATCACCTTATCGGTGAAATGCAGTCCAGCCGTGGGAGCAGCCACCGAGCCTTGATGCTTGGCATAAATCGTTTGATAACGTTCCACATCTTCTGCCTCAGTTTCGCGGTTCATATATGGAGGTAAGGGTATGGAGCCACTACCCATTAAGATATCCGAAAAATTAAGTTCCGTTGGTGTCCATGAAAAATGAATAAGGTGTGCATTGCCCTGCGCCTCCCCTTTATTTGCGGTAAGAATTATGGTTTTTCCCGCGAATTCGAACTCCAATTCCAGGCTACCATGTTTCCATTTTTTGGCATTGCCCACAAAACATTTCCAACTGCATTCCTTCTGTACTTGAAAAGCATTTTGAACTTCAGCCGTAGGACTAACAGGTTCTAAAATAAAAATTTCAATTTTTGCACCAGTTGGCTTCCTAAAACGTAAGCGTGCACGTATCACTTTAGTATCGTTAAATACGATTAAACTATCCTTAGGAAGGTGATCGGCAATATTATAAAACTGATCTTCTTGGAGCTCGTTCTGCTTGGCAATTAGTAATTTGCTATGGTCACGCTTTTCCACAGGAAATTGGGCAATACGTTCTTCTTCGAGAGCGTATGTATAATCGTTTATGGAGATTTCTTTTGGGCTTTTCATCGGTGGGCAAAGATACAGGAATTCTGATTGTTTTGGAGCTTGATTATTACGGACTCTATACAGTTTTCAGATTTATATAGCTGCCCTATGGGCAAAAATATTAAACGTAATCATAGCCATGAAGGGGCGGCTAATTATAAAAACCCTAATTCTTAATCAAACGACGAACTATCCGAGAGTCATTTGATATTACCACAATAAAATATACGCCTTGAGGTAAAGAAGAAATATCGAGTCTGTTAGCCCCTTTATTAATTACAGCTTCTTTCAGCAGAAGCCCCTGAGCAGAATAAACTTCTATTCGGCCGGCTTCTTGAGTAATAACTGAGATAAAGTCTTGTGCGGGATTTGGGTAAATTTTAAACTCAGACTCGTTCTTTGAAGATTGAATAGAAGTGGCTAAATGTAATATTCCCACAGCATCCAAATCAAAGCCTCCACTTGAAAAAGGAGTAGGAAATGGCTCATTTATTATTCTGCCCTGACTATCAAAATTAGCATATAAACTATCGAGACTTCCCACCACATCAATAATTTTGATATGAGTAATATGCATAATATCTAAACCAACACTATCTTTTAGCTCTTCCAAATCGAAAGGCGTACCATAAGATGCTCTATACTTTCCTGCGAGATTATGAATTTTCTCGGTTTGTATTTGCCCAAATCCTCCAATTTGAGTAGTGGTTTGTGTAAGTGAATGGGATGGAAAGCGAACAAAATTCTGACCATCGGAACTTACTTCCACAAAAGCCAATTCTAAAAATAAGTCATCGAATGCATTTTCAAAAACCGCAAAATCTGGGCCTGTACCATTGGATATAGCTTGGGCGAACTGCACCACTGCAATTCCCCCATCACCCAAGCTAATAACATCATTATCTGCAATTCCAATTGCACTGCTTTGGCTACCAACTGTAGTTTTTCCGAGTGATTGATCGGCGATGGTCTGCCAACCTCGGCTTATGGTACATTGGTTTGCCCAAGCCACAATTGAGATGGAATCTTTATGAATAGCTGTACTTCCTACTTTTCCCGCAGCGGGAGCATATTGGGCATTCGAACTGAAGCCGAAAAAGACCAATATTAACAATAAGAAAAGTTTTCGCTTAATGAATTCCATCCTAAATGTTTTATTGTTTTACAAATTTCTTCGTAATAACACCCTTATACGTAATGATTTGCATAAAGTATAATCCATTTTGAAGAGCGCTAACATCAATTTGTGTTTGTGCTGATGGATTAAAAACTTCTCGAACTAAGCGAGCATTTGCATCATAAATTTGAACAGATTGTGCCTTTGTTTGGTTTAAATCAAGCATTAGATTATTTCTAACAGGATTTGGATAAAGACGAATACTATTTTGCAAAGCAATTTGGTTGAAACCCACACCATCTTTAGTAGTGAAGTTATCCATACAAAAATAAGCCGGAGTATTCATTCCCCAAGATCCTATATCACTCGAATTCATAGTAAATACTAAACTGTCCACATTACCTAAAGTACTAAGATCTAACCATGTCCAATCTTTTATGATGTAGGCATTCGAAGAATCAGCAAAACGAAAATCAGCTAAATAGAAATCTACACTATCGGTAACAGTTCCATTCAAATAACCAAAAGTGCGCAACATAAACCAATCGGTATCGTGAGAAGTAAATTTCTTAGCATACGCGTCACCATTTAGCATACTTTGATAAGCATAAGTATTATTATTGATGTAAAAACCATCTACAACTTTTCCTTTTGCCTGTGATGTAAGAGCCAATGCAGTGGTACTAAAACTTGTTATATAAGCTACTGCGTAAGCATCAGAATTATTATAACCAATACCGTTTGCACTTGAATACATATTTCCATAACCCGGTGTAACAGAGTCTTTTTTAGTAGAATAGGCAAAACCTGTCCATGAAGAATACTGAGAGTTAAAAGTATTGTAGAATACTGCATTTCCATTATTAAAACTACCGCTTAAATCAGATCCATTCCAAAATGAATCCACAGGAAGTGCAAGGTTATCAAATGTTGCCACAGTTTGTGCCTGGGCATTTGTTACAAAAATGGCAGATATAATCAATGCCATGAAAAGTAAATTTTTTTTCATAAAAACGTAAATTTTAAGGTTTTGAGCAATAATGCTCGTTAATAAATAAATTAATAAATCCTCAAAACTTAGGGGTAGAAAGAATAAGTGAAAAATCATCTATTCAAGCCTTTATCCCGAAAGCTTATTTTAATATAGTAATATGGTAGGTCTTCTGACTTACTCCCTAAACTTAATCACCTTCCCATTGGCCAGGGGTGGCCTACAGTGGTTTACGATTAAGCGTTTAAGAGCTTACAGCAGCGGGTACTGTTCAGGATTTACACCTGATTCCCTTTTAACCAATCAACGATTGGACCGCATTACGTTGAGGCAAAACTACATAAATAAAATTAGAATTTTCAAAAATAAATTTGGTAAATCGCGACGATGGTGTTAAAACTTAGTTTAATAATTTTTGGTTTTGCAGTGAGAAAGCTTACACTGAACTTAGATTACTAATTAACTGCCCTTACAGGGCGCCAATTGTATGTGTTCTCTATACCCGAGGTAAAAACCTCGGGTTTAATTTAGCTGGGCTTTCAGCCCGAAGGATATATGGAAAGAGAAATCTGCAACTTAAATAATTTCCTCTTGGGAACATTGTGTTATTTAGATAGATACACCCTGAAAGGGCGGCTAATAAGACATTTAAATCATTGAAATAGGCCTACTCTTTGATAATCTTGGAGGCAATTAATTCAGGGCTTAAATCCAACATGCAATGGCAAGCACCTCCGCTTCGGCAATCGGAGCATTCTTCAGTTTGAACGACATAATCGGCATTTCTACCTATAGGCTTCCAACGCCCAGGATGCATGGGTTTTATGGGAGGATAAATTCCTAAAGCTCTTTTGCCAAGAGCTGCAGCTATATGCAATGGTCCTGTACTTGCTGCAATTAGACCATCAGCAGTATTTATAAAACTGATAAACTGAGCGAGTGTCATTTTTCCAGAAATATCGATTACATGCTCTGAGCCCAATAGCTGATTCCTAAATAATTGACCCTCTTCCTCTGTCCCACTTAGGAATAATTTATACTTTTCTTTTGGTAAAATTTCAATAAGTTTTTTGAAGTTGTCTAAACCCCATTCTCTTGCACTGCCTTTTGATTTGGTGTGAAGAATTAGATTAAACCGTTTGGGGTCAATTAATTGAACGAATGCATCATCGAGCGGTTTTACATTTTCAAAACCATAATAATTTGAGAGCTCTTCGAGAGTAAAATCACGATCAATTTCCAAAGGATGAAGTAACTT
>Ga0256827_10002893_pt1 | contig 10985 bp, 23 predicted proteins | sample CV84metaG_FD_185977 | JGI IMG/M metagenome (GOLD analysis project Ga0256827, IMG submission 185977) | Hydrothermal vent microbial communities from East Pacific Rise, Pacific Ocean - CV84 | ecosystem: Environmental > Aquatic > Marine > Hydrothermal vents | place: Pacific Ocean: East Pacific Rise...
ATTAAGTAGTTTGTTCATTTTATAATCCTTTTAACCATTGTAGAGTTTTTTTGAAACCAATAGCTTCAACTTTAAATTCGATAGCACCATCGCTAAGGTTATGATTTAAACAACCACGATTAACAAGTTTATCTCTAACATTGAATAGAGTAATAAAAGATCTATTCATCTTAGTTACCTTGATTTGCTAAAGTAAGATAATCAGCCATAACATCATCTGATTTCATAGCAAAAGATATAGCTATAGTAGAAACCATATCAAACGCAGATATATTATCTGGATCTAGAAGTTCTTCAGTAGATAAGTTCTTATGATGGTTAAGAATGTTATTTAAACACATTTTGTAGATTGGATTATTATTATTCATTTTGTTTCCTTTTAATAAGTGAGATAGTATCTCTTTTTTTTATAATATATTATACCATAAAAAAGGTATAATGTCAAGTGTTTTATATTAATCTTTTAAAAAAAGATATATATCTTGTGGATCGATAGCATAATCAAAGTCATTAAAATCTTCAACAAGAACTTCAATATCATTTTTAGTAAAGATCACATCTTCAATATGGAATTCAAAATCTTCCCCACATTCGCTATCGGTAATATCAAAAACTTCACCAGTTTTGATATTTAATTTTGCTGTGCTATCACAAACACCTTCTTCCCAAACTGATCTGTAATCAACTTCTATAAATTCTATTTTTCCCATTATTCTATCCACCCACATAATTCATATTCTTCACCTTCTGGTGATGTATAACTCATAATAAACTCACCACTAACATAACCTTCTGAAGCTAAAAATTTAATTCTTTCTTCTGCTGCTTCTTCAACTGCCGATCTTATATCTGATACTTTTAGATCTTCTATATCTAAACTGTATGTATATTTTCCAAATGTTCCTGTTATCTCTGTTGCCATTTTGTTATCCTTTTAATAAGTGAGATTATATCTCTTTTTTTTGTAAGTATATTATACCATAAAGATGGTATAATGTCAAGTGTTTTATCTAATATTTTTAGGGATATTATTTGTTTTGAAAACTATTTTTTTATCTTTAGCAATCATAGTAATAATAAAATGATGATTTGGTTTAAAAATAGTTTCATGTGATACTCTCCATTGAGTTTTATTGAATGTATCTGAGAAAGTACCATTAGCATAATTACAAATTCTTTCAAAATCTCTTTTTTTTAGTATTACTTTATTACCATTTTGTTTGATAGTAATTAGATCTTGTTTATCATCTTTTTTAAATTCTATTTTCATTTTATAACCTTTGTATCTCTCTTTTTTTATAATATATTATACCATAAAAGAGATATAATGTCAAGGATTAATCAAAGAAGTCTTTAAAATCTTGTAAAAATTCTTTGTAGTCAGTTTCATTAAATTGATGTAAGTAGATAGGAGAGGCTGCTAATTCTAAATCATCAATTTGAGATTGAATATCATATTTTTTATTGGTACCTTCTAAAGAGCATCTATACATTTTAGATCTGTTAGTTTTGATAAACTCTGCTCTAGCACCAGTAGATTTTGGTAATCTGTATGCTTGAAACCAAAGGTTAGCAGATTCTTTTATTTCATTTTCTATTTGTATTAATTGTGTATTTAATTGTTTATATTGAGTTATATATTCTAGTGTCATGTTGTTACCCTTTTTAATAAGTGAGATAGTATCTCTTTTTTTATATTATAATTATACCATAAAAGAGATATAATGTCAAGGGTTTTGATTATAGAACCCATATTATAATACTATTATTTCCTGATATTCTTTTAGAGTATAAACAGTCTTAGTTATTTGTTCTAATAAATATTTATGACCATAACTATCATTATAAATTTCATACCAACTATAAGGTTGACCATTTAAAATATCATGTTCTTTTAATTTTTTCAACCATTTAGATTCTTGATTTGATGTTAGTTTCTTTTTTGTTATACTCATTATATACCCTTTTTTGTTATAGTATATTATACCATAAAAGAGATATAATGTCAAGGGTTTTGAGCGTTTATTATTTGTTCAATATATGCTTGTTTTAATTGAAATGGTAGTATATGATCTCTAGAAAATGTTTTATGATTACTTTCATATTCTATAAAATCCTCAAATAATTTTTGTATTTGTTCTTCTGATAAATCTTTGATACTTACATGAATGATACAGTTACCCTTCTTAGTGAGATCGACTTTCGGAGTATCTGTAGTTGTCTGAATTTTTATATCACTCTCAAGCGGCTTATAGCCCCATAGAATAAAGGAGAAAGCTAAGGCAAAAACAGCTAACAGTTTAATCCATTTATTCATGCTATTTGTCTACTTTTTGCAATGATTAATAATCCTTTAGATGCTTCAATTAGAGTAGTTAATATTTCATCCAATCTATTAACACTTAGATCATCTATAAGAGGCATATCAATAGGAGTATAACATTCACCTTGAGCATCTTTAAAAGTACCTACAATATCATTGTATAGAGTTTCTAATTCAATTAAATTGTCTTGATTTAAATCTGCTAATTTAGTTTCTTTATACCCTTCTATCATTTGTGATATACCAAATTCCATAGATTCTATTTCATCTGATGTATAAGTTCTCATATTAATCCTTTTTGCTAAATTTATTTACAATAACAGTAATTGTACCCATAACAGTAAATGCTACACCTAACCAACTAAAAATAGTTACTACAATTATATTAGCAATTGCTTCATCTGAAGTAAAATCTTTTCTAATCCAATATACATAAATATATCCTAATACAAAACTAACTATAGTTCCAGGCAGATATGAAAAATCCATTATGCTACCTCTAATTCTTTTGCTAATTTAACTTCTTTTTTTGCTACTAATAAATCTTTTGAAGCTTCTAAAATTAATTCTTTTCTAGCAAGAACATTTTTTTGAAGCTCTAATAATTCCTCTAATTCTTTTGCTAATTTAGCTTCATAAGCTTGGTATTTTTCTTCTGGGTTATTCCAACTAAAAATATAAATTTTGTTTTGTGATGGTTCTCCATTTATTTTAGTTGGATAAAATACTAAAGTATTTTCTTCTTTAATATATGGAGAATTAGCAATACCTCTAATAACAGAATCATAAAACTTTTTAAATTGTTTTGGATAGAAATTATCAGTTATTACAACAACACCTAGTCTACCTTCTATTTCATAAGCCATTGCTGGTTGTAATGAGTAACTTGGTATTACTTTCATTATCTCTCTTGTTAATCTATCTTGAGTTAAAGTTGCCATTTTGTTTCCTTTTTATAATGAGATTATCTATCTCTTTTTGTTATAGTATATTATACCATAAAAGAGATATAATGTCAAGGGTTTTGATTTAAAAAACCCTACATTTTTATATAATTGTCAACTCGATCTAAGTAATCTTTTAATGATTGTTTTGATGTTACCATACCAGCAGTTCTTAATTTTAATCTATTTGTAGTTGATATATTTTCAAGTGTTTGTGATACTAAAGTATATTCTGATTTACATGTATCATAATAAACACTTGATAATTCTACTTTTTTGTTATCAGGATCTTTTAATGAATTAATAAAATCATCTACAATTACAATTGGTCTATGAGTTTTTCTAAGCTCTTTTATGAATATATCTTTTTTTATAGCTTTCTCTTCTGAAGCTAATTTGTTTTGTAAAATTCTAAACTCTGCTTCTTTTACTGATATATCTCTAAATGCTAAACTAATAACATTTTGGTGATTTTGGATTATTTCTACCAATTTAAACATTTCGACAGTTGCATTCAATCTATCATTTACAGTACAATTATGAAATCCACCAGAACCATGTGAAAAATCAAATACCTCTGCATTGTTTCTTGGATTTGGTGTTATAGTTACAGTTAAAAAATCTGTCCAATTAAACTCTTTATGAGCAATAGTGAATACTACTCTATCATAATTAATAGTAGCTTCTAATTTATAATCTTCAAAATCTATCATAGGTACTATCGATAATAATTGTTTATCTAATTGTTTTAATTCTTCTAATTTTGCTTCTGCTTCTTTTTTTAATGTATCCATTTTATAACCTTTGTATCTCTTTTTTTATAAGTATATTATACCATAAAGATGATATAATGTCAAGGGATTTTAAAGGTTATTCCATTTTTTTACATGATCTCTTCTGTCGTGTTGTAACTCTTTGATTTTATCTAACGCATTCAAAATAAGATTATCCCAGTCACCTCTATCAGCATATTCCTCTAAAGTATCTCTTTGCTCTTTTTGATATTGCTTGATACTATCTAATTCCATATCAACCATTTTATCAATATAACTAATTACTTTTACTAAATTCTCTTTTTGTTCTGATGATGTTTTATTCATAATTATCTCTTTCTTATGGTAATACAATTTCTGTATTTTCTAATTCTTTTTTTGTTGATACTACCCACAATAATGTTTCAGGTGTTAATTCTGCATCTTTGTCAATCATAGTTTCTATCTTTACTAATTTTCGCATATCTTTTCTAAGACACCCACAACTTTTAGTATGACCAGATCTTAGTTTAGATGAGGCATAATATCCTTCATTACCACATTTACATATACAATGATACTTATACTCACCTTTTTTAGTATATATAACATCTTTACTTGTTACTGTTAATCTTGTAAACTTTGTTCCTGTCTTTACTTCTATTGCTCTGCATCCCATTTTATAACCTTTGTATATCTTTTTTTATATTATAATTATACCATAATTCAAATAATATGTCAAGGGTTTTAATACCTTGGTGAACTATTCAATATAAAAGACCAAGAACTTATAAAAATAATAATACAACCTATTATAAATGTAAAGAAATTTGTAAACATTAGACTACCTAACAAATAAACTATATATATTATAACTATAGTGGCTGCTGATCCTAAAATCAGTTTTATAGATGAATCACCATATTCATCTTCTTGTGTTAAATCTGAAAATTTCATCTTGTAATCTTTTTTATTGTTTTGCTAATTTTTTTAGGGCTTTAAACATACTATCACTAACTTGGCGATTATCAATTTTTATACTATGTATATTAGTTTGGTTTTTAATAAAATTAGATACCACACCATTATGTTTATCAGGCATAAATGTTTTAAACCAATTTATATTGTTTTTATTCATTTTATCATACCATAATAAATTTCACAAACTTTATTACCTACTTTTTGAATATCATTACCTAACTCATCATAGTTCAATGTATTGTTAATATACATTGTTTGCTCATTTGTTAATATATCTGTTCTAGTATCTGAACCATCTATTGATACAACCATTGTACCATCACCCATAACTGTTTCTACTGGGTCTACACCTCTTAAAACCGATTCTACTATTTTACCTTGATAACTTACTGTTAATCCATCTTTTGAAAAACTAAACATTTTATAACCTTTTATCTTTTTTGTAAGTAATTATACCATAAAGATAGTATAATGTCAAGCTATTTGCTGTTTTTTTGATGAAATTTCAAAGATTCTTGTTTTGCATTTTCCACATAATCTCGCTCTACCACTTAAAATAGAATTGTGCATTCTAGTTGATACTTGATGATCATAACCACATCCACAACTATATGCTATACGTTTTTGTTTTTTTGGATGAGTTTTTAATATGTTTGAATTGGCCGCTATATCTGTAGTTGATTTACCACTAATACCAAATAATGAACATATATGTTTAAACTCTTTACCATGAGGTTTACTATTTACAAAATGATCACGTACTACAGCATGTGCATATTCATGCACGAATACTAAATTTATATATCTATCTTTTAATTCATTTAATAATTCTGGATTTAAAGAAATAGTATGATAATAACTATCATCCATAAATGTAGAGCGACAAGTACCCAATGCATTTGCTCTATCTAAATCATAAGTAATAGTTATCTCTGGATACATATATTTACCAAATCTTTTTTCTATTATATATTCTAATTGTTTTTGCTTTTTTTCTATATTTTTTATTAAATATTTATATGGAGTTACCATTCTAAAATCCTTTATCTATCTCTTTTTGTTATAGTATATTATACCATAAAAGAGATATAATGTCAAGGGTTTTAAGCTATTTCTTTTGCTTTTTCTATCTTAGTAATTCTATTAAAAGGCATCAACCATGTACCTGTTTCAGATCTATAAATATAACCATTTTTTTGTTTACCAATAATTGAGAATTGTTCATCATTCCAATCTGTCATAATCATACCTACAATTTTATTATCTTGATTATATATATCTAACATTTGCTCAAAAGTATCTATATTATCAGGAGTATTCATATATTTTGATTTATTAATATTATTTTGATATACATTTTTCATACTTTTCCATTTAGCAAATCTATCAAATTTTACAGGTATCATTGTTTCCATATATTTTGGTGCATCGCAATCTTCTTCTAAAAGGACTCTACTTTTACTAAACATACTATATCCTGTAGGTTTAAATCCTTTTCTCATTGCTACTTTTAATTGATTTACAGTTATCTCTAAATATCCATGTCCCGAAGTTGTTATAAATTTCATAGTTTACCTTTTTATAATGAGATTATATCTCTTTTTTGTAGTTATATTATACCATAAAGATAGTATAATGTCAAGGGTTTTTAACTAAAATGTTGCATTTATTGCTTGTGTCATCCAAGCTCTATTTAATCTTGTAGCTTCTTCATCTGAAACTTTTTTACCATCAGCTGTTTCTAAGTTTACTAAGATCCATTGTGATGATTTAATTTCAGAACACAATACCAATGTTTTTTGATAATTATAAGCCATTGGTTTAGCATTGAAATGTTCTTTAATATCTAATATTAATTGATCTCTTTCATCAAGCTCTTCTTGTGTCATCTAGTATCCTTTTTATAGTATGTTATTATACCATAAAAAAGAAATTATGTCAAGGGTTTTAGATACCTTTTTGTGGTTCTTCTTGAGTATATGGAAACATTTCAGCTGATGACTGTGGTTCAGGTATAATAGTATTATCTACAGGAATTGTAGGTTCTTTTAAGTTTAAATCTTCTAATAACTTATTCTTATCTTTCAGCATCTGTTCAAGTACTGCTACTCTATCAGGTGTTTCAATTATCATTACAGGTTCACCATCTTCACCCACTACAGGCTCTCCATCTTCATCTAATTGTGGTTTTGGTGTACTCATAGTATCAAAGGTTTTTAAAGCCTCTCTATTACTATCATCTTCTGCAATAGCCATTTCAGTTTGATTTAAGATTTCTTTACTAATTTCAACTTCTTCAGTTCCTGGTGCAATACTTTGATCTGCTGGAACTTCAGGTAATGATGTCTTTTTTATATATGGATCATTAGTTGTATATACAGGTGTTAATTTTGTTATAGTAATATATCTTGGGATTTCATCACCTATATTTTTACCTGTATGAATATATTTTTTTATATCTTTTTCAGCAGCGTCTAATGGATGCTCCCCTACAGTTATAACCTGTATCTTATGTTGTTCTTCATCTGTATATTGGTCAATACTATCTCTTAATTCTTTTAATGACATAGAGCCTGTAGCAGGGGATACATTCATTTTTAACTCTTTGATTTTTTTATAACTTATAGTTTGTTTTGCTATAAATGTTTGAGCTAATGCTTTTGTTTCAGGTTGAAATATACCAAATTCATTTGCAAATAAATAACTGATATGTCTAATTTGTTTTTCTAAAAAATCTTTTGGTATTGGATGTTGTCCAGGTGCAACAGGATTTCCACCATGAACTTCATTTCGAGGTTTATACATACTTGATAATACTACCATAAAGGGTGCATCATTATATTCAGCTGGTACCTCTTCTGTTACTGTAGTTATAGTTGGCTCTGGTAGTGCACCTACAACTTTATCAGGTCTACCAACTACAGTATCACCTTCAGGTAAAGCATTTGATGGGTATGTTTTTATTTGTTTTTTAATTGATGTTGGTTCTGGAGCTGGTGGATACCATAATCCAATAACTCGACAGTAATATAAATCAGTCCAAATTTGTATAGTAATATTCTTTTGCATAAAATCTCCAAAAACTTTATACTATTTATTATACAATTCTTTAGATATATTAAAATAAATTATTTGATGTCTCTTTGCGATTCTCATTAAATTTAATTAACGACCTGAGGACACCCTTTAACTTGGTTGGAATCGAACCAACTACACGAGGAACTTCACACTCTGCTCTACCAATTACAGCTACAAGTTAATTTATTTTAATATATCTAAAAGAGATAAAATCTCCTTTAAATTATATTGTAGATAACTCTCTTAATGTTTCCCATTTTGATGGTGTGTTGTATGTAATAAATGTATCCGCTTCTTTTCTATCTTTAGCTTTAAAACCAAATTTATAATCAGCAAAATTATTTCTAACAACATCTTTCCATTTATTCAAATCATCTTCTGTAAAATCTTCTCTTGGATCTTTCATAACCGAAATTTCTGCTAAATAAATTGCTTCATCTTTATGTCCGTTTTCTTGTGTAATTAAATCACATTCTGCAATTACTTTTAATGATGACCCACTTCTATAAACACCCATTTTAATTTCTTTATTTCTCATTTGTTAATCCCTTTGTTGTTTTGTAAGTATATTATAACATAAAAATAAAGTAATGTCAAGGGTTTTTAACTTTTTTGATAAAATTCATCCATTTCTTTTATATATTGCAATGCAACACTATGAGAAATATAGTATCCAGCTGCATTTATCATGTAATATCGTTTATCTGCCTCTTTTGATATAGTGGATAAATCATCTGATGGAATTTTAATATCTAATCCATCTATTAGCTTAGTTTGATAATATGTTAATTCCTTATCCTTATTCTCTATTGAGGCTGTTATAAGTGGATAAATTAAACTTGTTTTTGGTAACTCACTTTCTAAAAATGTTAATAATGATGAGTCTCTTGACAGTTTATCTTGTACATCATGTATATCACCAAAGTCATATTTAAAATGTTGTTTAGTGGCTTTAAATTGTGTTTTTAAATATGTAAACAAACATTTTAATTTATGTGGTTTTTTCATATTAGTTTTTCTTAAACCATATATTTTATCTAAATCATCATTTTTAATTATATCCAGTTCAAGTGCCCCTTTAATATAATCTTTGATTTCACTATATTTCTTACTATCATATATCACATCGAATCTATCTAACTCTAAATAATATCCTTCTAGTGTATCCAATGAATCATCAAAAGTGTATGTATCCCACATTTCAGATTTATTATATCCATAATGACTATACTGTTGCACAGTTGTTTGTAATTTTACTGTAGTACCTTTTTTACGAGTTTGTCTTCTTATCTTTTCAAGACCTGAAACTTCAATAATACTATCAGTACCTAATTTAGATTTAATATGTTTTAATGGTTTATCAGTTTTTATTATATGTGCCTCAACTCTATGACCAAAATCTTGATCATTCATATATTGTTTAACTCTAGCATCAATCTGCTTATCTGTTTCTACAGCATAAAATATTTTCATTTGTTCTAAAGACTTGATATGAAAATGCCAATAAAAATCCTCATCATCTCTTTTTTGCCAATTTTGTGATGGTGTTTGATTATTTTTTCTAAATTTATTAGAATAAGATTTATCAAAATATCTATACTCACCAATATCATCTTTAGGTAGGTATAATGTTGTGTCACTAATATCAATACCATTCCACAGAATTTTACCTGAAGAACTTAGATGTCTATTCATTTGAGAATGTACGCCACCTAAATCATATATAATAACATTGTACTTGATTCTTGCATCCCATTCAGTTTCACAATCTTCAACTGCTTTCACAATCATTTCAGGTAATTGTTCTACAATATTTTGAGTATATTTTAGTATATTATCTACAGTTGCTGCATCATAAGATAAAGCCTCTCTACTTGGAGCAATATTTACATCTCCAATATTTACATCAAAAATAACATTCATCTGTAATACAGTCTTAATAATATCAGATGATTCATAATATTTTGTTCCCATATCATCAGTATTTATTGGATATGCTATTTGACCCTGTAGTACTCGGGCATTACCATATCTACCCTCAATCATTCGCCAACCTTTTCCAGAATACAGATATTCCTCCTGCATACTCCACTCAAAATTACTATCACCTTCAATTATAGGTTTTGTTGTAAAGTATCTTAATTGAGTATTTAGTTCTCTACTAAATTGTCCTATATCAGATTTTTTAATGGCTATTTCTAATTCAATACCATTTTCTTCAGTAGTTTCTTCTGTATGAAATTTTGCTATACTTGGTATTCTCATATCATTTAAAAAAGCAGAATATATGGTTTTAGTACCATTAAAGAAACTTGTAATAGTAAATGAATCAGCAACACCAAATGGAGACTTTGATCCTAATCCTAAACACCCTACTACATCATTTGAGTTCGTTTTGGTTGATTCAAAAAATGTAGTATAAACAGAGTGTATCTCTTTTTCAGATAAACCAGGACCAAAATCTCTAATTTTAAATGTAGGGTCTAATGAATTTGGTACTTTAATAATAAATGGTTTGGTTTTTTCACCTACCATAATATGAGCATCATAGGCATTTGTAGATAATTCTCTAATCATTGAACCCATTGGATTAGAATAGAGGTTTGAACTCAGAATTTGAAATGCTTTCGCACTTGCCTTTATTGTAAAACTTTGAATGTCTTGTGCACCATGCACCTCAACATCTAATTTTTCGTGATCATCAATAATCATATAAATCCTTAATATTTATTTTATTTTTGGATTATATGATTATTTTCCTTAGATATTTATTAAAATGGTGAAATACCATATTCTTCAATATAGATTACACCATTACCAAATCGTTCATAACCTTGATCTCTAATAGCATCTATATCATCCGAATTGTATTCCTCAAAATTTGAAATTGTATTTGCTATCACATCC
>Ga0256827_10002894_pt1 | contig 10984 bp, 8 predicted proteins | sample CV84metaG_FD_185977 | JGI IMG/M metagenome (GOLD analysis project Ga0256827, IMG submission 185977) | Hydrothermal vent microbial communities from East Pacific Rise, Pacific Ocean - CV84 | ecosystem: Environmental > Aquatic > Marine > Hydrothermal vents | place: Pacific Ocean: East Pacific Rise...
AAATATTATCCTTCCATTCTTTTATAGGAAGCTTTATCGCTTCTTTTAAATTAGTTTTTGTTTTTCTTGGCGCAATATTACCAAATGCTTCGGCTGTGCTAATCTGTATATCGGGTTTTATTATTACAATATGGTAATCGCTTAATGATAAATTCACTGTCTCTAAATCATCACCTTTTGCACTTGCAAAACTTGGTTCATTTTTAATAAAGAAAGGACAATCGCTACCAATTTGCTCGGCATATTTTAAAAGTTTATTTTCAGAAATATTTAGTTTAAAATATTCGTTCAGTATTTTCAGCATAAAACTAGCATCTGACGACCCACCACCTAGACCTGCCTCAATAGGAGTAATCTTATGCAAATGTATTTTTATTTCGGGTAAAGAATAATCTTGCTTTAACAAATCGTACACCTTACATACAAGATTATTTTTCACATCTCCTTTTATATCAATTCCCGAAATTTCAAGACTTGTTTTTGTATCAGGTATAAACTCCAGAACATCATTAATTTTAACAGGATAAAAAATTGTTTCAATATTATGAAAACCATCATCTCGTTTTGAAACGATATTTAAACCAATATTTATTTTTGCATTTGGGAACGAAATCATAAAAGCAAAAATACATTATTTTTTTCATTTTTAAACAGAGTACAATTTAACATTAATAAATCTATACATATAGCTTTTTCAATAACTGCTTAAAAACATAAAACCTATGATTCCATCAAAAAATGGTACTTTTTATAATATTTTTTCCATTTTTTAGTAATTTTTATGACAAATATCATGAAAACATACTGCATAACATATTTATCGGTATAGTTATACATCTAAATTATTTGTACTTTTATGCCTCAATAAAAATATAACCAAATATTAATTTAAAATATCAATTATGAGTTTAAAAGAAAAATTGTTCGAAAAAATTCAAGAACACAGACCAAGAACTACTCGTTTATTAAAAGAGTTCGGTGGAGTAAAAGTAGGTGAAGTAACAATTGACCAAGCAATTGGTGGCGCAAGAGGCGTAAGATGTTTAGTAACAGACATTTCTTATCTTGACCCTATGGAAGGTATTCGTTTCCGCGGATATACAATTCCTGAGACTATGGCAGCACTTCCAAAACCAGAAGGAAAAGATTATCCTTATGTTGAAGGTTTTTGGTATTTATTATTAACTGGAGATATTCCTACAATGGAAGAAACTCTTGAGTTAGTTGAAGATTTCAAAAAGAGAAGTGAAGTTCCTTCTTATGTATATGATGTATTGAAAGCTTTACCAAAAGACACACATCCTATGGTAATGTTTAGCTCAGCTATTTTAGCAATGCAAAAAGAAAGTAAATTTACTGCATTCTATAACAAAGGATTTAACAAAATGGATGCTTGGGATTCTATGTATGAAGATTCAACTGATATCTTAGCTCGTCTTCCAGAAATTGCAGCTTTCATTTACAGATATAAATATAAAGGTGGTGATATCATTGCTAACCCTAAATCTGATATGGGAACTAATTTTGCTACAATGATGGGTATTGATGCTCCTTATGATGATGTTGCTCGTATGTATTTCATTCTTCACTCAGACCATGAGTCAGGAAACGCATCTGCACACACAACTCACTTAGTAGCTTCTACTTTATCTGATGCTTACTATTCTCTTTCTGCAGGTATGAACGCATTAGCAGGTCCATTACACGGATTAGCTAACCAAGAAGTTTTAGGTTGGTTACAAAATGTAATTAAGAAACTTGACGGTGTTGAGCCAACAGAAGAAATAATGAAAAAATTCGTTTGGGAAACATTAAATAGCGGTGCTGTTATTCCTGGTTTCGGTCATGCAGTATTAAGAAAAACTGACCCTCGTTACCAATCACAACGTGAGTTCTGTGAGAAGCACTTACCAGATGATAAGATTTTCAAATATGTAGATATGCTTTATAGAGTTGTTCCTGATATCTTAGTTGAGCAAGGTAAAGCTAAAAACCCATGGCCAAATGTTGATGCACAATCAGGTGTTATCCAGTGGTTCTATGGTATTACTGAATATGATTTCTATACAGTAATGTTTGGTGTAGGTCGTGCAATTGGTGTTCTTGCTAACATTACTTGGGACAGAGCTTTAGGTTATGCTCTTGAGCGTCCAAAATCATTAACTACTGCAATGTTAGAAGATATCGCTAAAAAAGCTTAATATCTTTTAAAAATATAATTTTAAAGCTCGTCAGTTTTGGCGAGCTTTTTTTATACCATAAATTTAGATATTTTAGCAAAATGAATTTTATTAAAAGTCTTTTTGAGAAGAAACCAAAATTAAGTAACACAGAATTAGTTTTAGACTTGTTTTATCACGGCAAGTATAAAGAATGTATTGAAAAATCTGATTTATTTCTTAAAAAATCTATTGATAATAGAATTGATATTTTAAGAATTAAAGGATTAGCAAATTATAAAATAAAACGCTTCGAAGATGCTCGTATTTGTTTTGAAGAAGTTGCAGAAGCTACAAATATTAAAGACGATTGGTTTAATTTATGTACTTCGGCAGTTCGCTCTGGCAAATTAGACTTAGGTCAAACGGCTTTTGATAATTTCTTTGATAATAATTCTATTAAAGGAGGTAACACATTACTTTCGCAACCAAATGTATTGTATCAATATATGCTTGCATTAAAAGATGTGGGAGAATACAAAAAAGCTCACGAACAATTAATTCGACTAAAAAGATTTTATACTTCATTAGAAAACCACAGTCAAGAATATTTAGGACAAAGAGCTGTGCCTTTTATTTATACAAGTTTGGTTACTGCAAAAGACATACTTGATAATGTTTACAGCAAAGAACAAATCCATGCATGGTTAGATGATTTTAAAAAAGGTGTTGATGACTATGGCAAGGAAAGTATTGAAGAATTCCGTGAGAATTTTTACAAATAAAGAAAATTCTTGAAACGAACTATCCTCGAGGCAAAGCCTCGAGGAATTCTTTTGATTAAAATCTTTCAACCCAATCTCCATTTTCTTTTATAATATTAATTAACTCGGTTAAAGCGTTTTCCTGAGGGATATTCTTTTTAATAATTTCTTGTCCTTTATACAAGTGCACTTTGTTTTCTAAGCTTCCAACATATCCATAATCAGCATCAGCCATTTCTCCGGGACCATTAACAACACAGCCCATAACAGCAATTTTCAATCCTTTTAAATGCGAAGTTTTCTCTTTTACTTGATTTGTAATTTCCTCAATATTAAATTTTGTTCTTCCACAAGTCGGGCAAGAAATAAATTCTGTTTTACTTATTCTTAGTTTGGTTGCTTGTAGAATTCCAAATGACAATTCCAGAATTCCTTCATCCTCTACTTGTTTATTACTTATCCAAATACCTTGAGCTAGTTTATCAATTAAAATTGAGCCAATATTACCCGAAGCATTTATTATAAAATCATCATTAATAGAATTATAATTTCTTTTTAGAATTATTGGGGTCTTGTTTATTCTAGATTTTATTTGATAATATTTTTCTCGTAATTCAAATATATTGTTACATTCATTTATATCTAAGATGATTACAGATGTATTATTGTTTTCGATATTTTCAATATCTGCTGTAATTAATTCATCAATTGTGCAAGAAATAAAGTTATACTTTTCTGATTTCTTGCTAGTTTTATTAAATTCTGCAATAGAAAAGATTGGAAAAATATTTGATTTATCATTCCAAATATCATTATAACATAAATAATTTCTATTATCGTTTTTAGCCGATTTAATATCTTCAATAAAAACAAAATCGGCAAATTGAGAATTTTGCGTTTCTACAGAGCTATCAGAAATTACAATATATTTATTATCAACTAATTTTGAATTAGTAATAATATTTTTAAACTCTACTGATTTATCTTTATCGGAAAAAAGCTCAATAATCTTTTTGGCTACAGGAATTTCTTTAACAGGGTCTTCAGTCAATGAAACCCTAATTGTATCCCCAATTCCTTCAGAAAGCAACGTTGCATTACCTATTGCAGATTTTATTCTTGCGTCTAAACCATTGCCAGCCTCGGTCACACCCAAATGCTGAGGAAAAATAAGATTATTCTCAATCATTCGTTTTTGCAACAAACGACTTGCTGATATCATAATTCTAACATCATTAGCTTTCATGGAAACTATGATATTATAGAACTTATGTTTAGCTAATATTTCTATAAACTCCCAAGCGGCTTCTACCATTCCGGTTGGAGTATTACCATATTTTTCTAATATTTGTTTAGATAAAGAGCCATAGTTTGAGCCAATTCTTAGAACAATATTATTTTTTTTACAAGATTCTATTAAAGGGAGTAAAGTTTCTTCTAATTCAATTAAACTTCCTGTTTTATTATAGTTACCCGGGTTTATCCTAACTTTTTCTACTAGTTCAGAGGCAATTATTGCTGCATTTGGTTTAAAGTGAATATCTGCAATTAACGGATTATTATAATTATCGAGAATAAGCTTCTCTTTTATTTCTTTTAATTTTGCAGCTTCTTTTTCGGTTTGTGCAGTAATACGAACTAATTCTGCACCTGCATCAAATAACTGTTTACATTGTAAAACTGTTTTATCAATATTGTTTGTATCGGTATTTGTCATGGTTTGTACCACAACATTATTTTTATTACCAAGTTTTATATTACCAATTCTTACTTCCACTTTCTTGCAAAAAAAAGAGGTCAAAAAATATGACCTCTAAATATTTTATTGAGCTTCACCTTTCACATAGGTAGTTTCATTAATCAGCTTACCAGTTTCGCTATATTCTTGCCAAACTCCACTTCTCTCATCTTGAATATACTTACCAAAAAATTGTTTATTCCCATTTTTATAATAGCAAGTCCAAAAACCGTTTCTAAGTCCACGAGCAAAATTACCTTCACATTGTTTTTCTCCACTCTCATAAAACTCTGTCCATTTTCCTGCAGGAGCACCTTTACTATAAGCTCCTTGGCTTTCCACATTACCATTATCATAATATACTTTCCAAATGCCAACTTCTATACCATTTTTGTATGTACCCGAAATTTTTGTTTTACCATCTTCTCCCCATTCAGTATATTTACCATTTAACTGGCCATTCAAATACCCAACAATAGATTTTCTTTGCCCATTATCATAATATTTAATGGTTTCTCCAGTATTAACACCATTTATAATTGTTTCTTCTAATTTCTTCTTTCCATTTTCGTAGAAAGTTTGGATTTTACCATTTTCCTTACCATTAACATAATTCTTAGTATATTTTATATTTCCATTTGGATACCAAGCTTGCCATTTTTCTACTTTTAAACCTTTAGAATACTTACCTTCTGTTCTTTTACTGCCATCTTCATACCACGAGGTCCAAAGCCCATCTTTTTTACTATCTACAAAAATCCCGTCAATCTTTTTCTGTCCATTTTTATAGTAAATTGTATATTGACCTTCTTCTTTTCCATGTATATAATTACTTACAATATTTTTCTGACCTGTTTCGTACCAAGTGTAATATTTTCCTTCTTTTTTACCTTCAACATAAGTTCCTTCTAGTTTCTTTTGTCCATTTTCGTACCATTCTGCAAATTCTCCGTTTTTAACACCTTGTTTAAAATTCTCTACAGACCTTTTTTGTCTATTTTGATACCAAGACACATGCAATCCTTCCTTTTTACCTTTAATATACAAACCTTTAAAACTAACTCTTCCATCAGGATAATACGAAACATATTCACCATCTATTTGACCATCAACCCATGGTTCTTCAGCTTTTAATTCTCCTGTTTCGAACCACCAAATCCAAATACCATCCTTCTTATCTCCTTTGTATGTTCCTTCTACTTCTTTAGCTCCGCTTTCGTAATTTCTTACAAAAGTTTTATAATTAATTGTTCCTGTTTTATTTCCATATTCATCATAAATCTCCCAAGCTCCCTCTTTTCTATCATCCTTATATACGCCTTTCATAGCTAGTTTGCCATTTTCATGATAATAAGTACCATTGCCATTAAGTTTTCCTTCAGTACAAACTCCTTCGAAAGATTTTTTTCCACTATTGTGCCACTCAACTACACTTCCTACTTTTAAATCATCTTTGTAATTTGTTTCTCTTTTTTTGTTTCCAGAATTATAGAACTCTTTACATAGGCCATCTCTTTTACCCATTTTAATTGTTCCTTGTTTAGATATTTTTCCATTAGGATACCACCATGTCCAAGTTCCATTTCTTTTTCCGTTCAAGAATTCACCTTCTTTAATTTTTTCTCCATTCTCATACCACCAAATCCATTTTCCATTGGCAACATCATTTTTGTATGTTTCTCTAAATTTTTCTTGTCCATTATCGTACCACCATTTCCAAACACCATCTTTTTTATCGTTTACAAAAGTGCTAAATTGTTGTAACTCTCCATTTGGAAAAAATTTCTTAACTGTTTTGTATACGGTTTCTTTTTTTACTTTTCCAGATGTATCATACTCTTTCCAAACTCCATCCTTGTAACCCTTCACATACATTCCTTCTAACCTTTTTTTCCCACTTTCATACCATTCTGTCCAAAGTCCGTTTAATGTGTCATTCTTATAATGTTTTTCTACTGATCTTTTTCCATTTTCAAACCATTCAGTCTCAACACTGTTTTTATACCCTTCGAAATAATTTTCTTGTTTTATTCTTTTCCCATTTTCATCGTAATAATCCCAAAAATCATGTTTCTTTTTATCTTTCAATGTTCCTTCTACAGAGATTTTTTTTGTTCCTTCAAAATACTCTATATGAGTTTCATAAATTCTTGTTCTTTGTGTTTTTCCATAAACTCCATATTCAATCCACTTACCAACTTTTCTACCATTTTTATATGTGCCTTCTTCTTTAATCTGACCATAAGGATAGTAATACACACCTTTACCTGTTAGTTTACCTGCCTTGTAAACTCCTTCAAAAATCTTCAATCCATCTTCATCATATTGAACCCATTTTTTTTCTCTGAATCCATTCTTGTAAGTTCCTTCGTAATTTAATTTTTTAGATGCAGTATATGCTTTACATTCTCCTGTATATGGATTCGTTTCTCCTTTTAAATATGCTCTTCCATCAGCTCTAACTTCTAACTGCGACAAGCTTACTTGTGAGTATAGTAGAGTTGAAATCAATAATAATGAAATACTTATAAAATTCTTCATTTTTTTATTTTTTAGGTGGTTCTATAATTATTACAAATATAATTTTTTGCTGTGTAAATTTACAATTTATTTAAAACTTTTGCGACATATATCTGATAAAAAAATATATTTTTGTCATTAATTATGGATACAATTTCTAAGCTCGATAAAATCTTTATTGATAAAATTGATAAAAAAATAGGTAAAACTATTAATGATAATAATCTTATTGTTGAAGGCGACAAAGTTTTAATAGCAGTTTCTGGAGGTAAAGATTCGCTTGTTCTTTTAGATTCTCTTTGGAGAAGATTAAAGTTTATACCTATTAAATACGAAATTATTGCTGTTCATGTAAGCTTAGTTGGTTTATCGTATCAAATTGATAAAGATGTAATTAAAGAGTTCTGCAATAAACGAAAAATTGAGTTTAAAATTATAGAGGAAGAAGTTGATATTAGTTTGAGTAAAAAATCACCATGTTTTATTTGCTCCAGCACAAGACGAAAACTTTTGTTTGAATTTGCAGCTACTAACAATTGCAACAAACTCGCATTTGGACATCATATGGACGATGCTGTTGAAACATTATTAATGAATATGATGTATCATTCAAATATAAGCTCTATACCGTATAGTATTGATATGTTTGATGGCAAATTTCAAATAATAAGACCTTTACTTAAAATTAGGAATAATGAGACATTGAAATATTCCGAAATATTTCAATATCCAAAAATGAAAAGCTTATGCAGTTTTGAAGATAAAACAAAACGCAAATTAGCTTCTGATTTAATAAATACAATGGAAAATAACTATAAAAACAGCATAAGTAGTATATTTGCATCAATGAAGAACATTGATAATGATTATTTACCATAAAATTATTGGTTAATTTTTAACTTCAATTATACAAAACATGGAAAATTCTAAAAAAATACTTTTAGTTGATGATGATAAAGATATAATCGAGTTTTTAGATTACAATCTTAAAAAAGAAGGTTTTATAACTAAAGTTGCAAATAATGGAGATGAGGCAATAAAGCTTGCTAAAACTTTTCTACCAGATTTAATATTGTTAGATGTAATGATGTCTGGAAAAGATGGAATTGAAACTTGTGAAATAATAAGAACCATGCCAGAACTAAACAATCCGTTAGTTGCAATGCTAACTGCTAGAGGCGAAGATTATTCTCAGATTGCAGGTTTCGAGGCTGGTGCCGATGATTACATTACTAAACCAATTAAGCCAAAGCTACTAATTAGCAGGATTAATGCTTTATTAAAAAGAAGAAATAGCGAACCAATTCAGAAAAAATCAGACAATAACAAACTAATTAAAATCGGAGTTATTGAAATTGATAAGGAAAGATATATTGTAAGAAAAGATTCTATTGATTTAATACTGCCCCGAAAGGTTTTTGAACTTTTAGTTTTATTGGCATCAAAACCAGGAAAGGTTTTTACTAGAGATGAGATTTATGATAGTATTTGGGGTGATGCAATTGTTGTTGGCGACAGAACAATTGATGTACACATTAGAAAACTACGCGAAAAAATTGGAGACGATTTAATTAAAACAATAAAAGGCGTTGGTTATAAATTCTCAATTTAAAAAGAAACTGCAAAGCATAAAAAAAGCCCTTTGAAAAATATTTCAAAGGGCTTTTTGTTTATTTATAGAAACACCTTACAATGCTGCAACATGTTTTGTTAATTTACCTTTTAAATTAGCTGCTTTATTCTTATGAATAATATTTCTCTTAGCTAATTTATCTAACATAGAATAAACTTCAGGAAGTTTTCCTTCTGCCTCTTTCTTGTCAGTTAAATCTCTTAAACTTCTAACTGCATTTCTTGTAGATTTAGCATACAATTTATTATGCAATCTTTTTTTCTCGCTTTGTCTAATTCTCTTCTTAGCAGATTGATGATTTGCCATGATATTATATTTTTTATTATTCTAAATTTTGGTCTGCAAAGATAGTTAAATTTACATACCAAATCAAGAAATTAGTTAATTATTAAAAAAATAAGCTGCCTTTCGGCAGCTTTTGTAGCCCGTAGGGGCATTGAACCCCTGTTTCCAGGATGAAAACCTGGCGTCCTAGTCCACTAGACGAACGGGCCATAGAACATTTTTTCCCAAATGGGAATGCAAATGTAATACTGTTTTTTTTAAGTTCAAAAAATATTTGAAACTTTTTTTAAAATAATTTACATCTGATTAATTATCAAGTATTTTACCTAATCTTTTCTGCGAATTCTTTAAAGCTTATACCATCAAAATTACCAGAACTCATTAAAAGAAGGTTCTTTTTATTGTAATTTATGCCTAAAAGTTTTGCAACTAACTTGTTTGAATCGATAAACACCTCAATATTATCACTTGCAAATGCTTGTTTTACTTGTTCTTTTGAGATATCTTCTAATCGTTTATGTTTTATAGTTTCAGGATTAAAATACACAATAGCTTTATCGGCATATTTCATTGTATCTTTATACTGTGGTAAGAATTCCTTTTTTAGACTGCTAAAAGTATGCAATTCCATACAAGCAATTAACTCTCTATCTTTATACTGTTCTTTAACTGCATTAATTGTAGCTTTAAGTTTAGATGGAGAATGAGCAAAATCTAAAAACACTGTGGTATTTTCTGTATCTTTTAATGTTTGTAATCTTTTTGCTGCTCCGCCAAATTGTTTTATTGCATCGTAAAACATTTTATCGGTAACTCCGGCTAAATTGCAAATATTTTTAGCTCCACTAATATTTTCTAAGTTATGTTTACCAAAAACTTGCAGTTCTATTTTTTCATCATCAACTATCAAAAATGTTTTGTTATTTTCTACTACACTTTCGTGTGCTTGATATGGATATTTATTAATGTCAGCTCTTAAGCTATCTGATATCTTATTTATTTCCTCATCACCACTATAATATATTAAACTACCATCCTGCTCAATTAAATCAGTAAATATTTTAAACTGCTCTACATAGTTTTCAAAAGTAGGAAACACATTTATATGATCCCAAGCAATACCTGTAAGCAAAGCAATATGAGGCATATAATGATGGAATTTTGGTCTCCTATCTAAAGGCGAAGATAAGTACTCATCTCCTTCAATAACAATATATTCTGCATCCTCAGTTAAGCCAACCATAGTTTCAAAGCCTTCTATTTGGGCTCCTACCAAATAGTCGAATTTAATATTATGATATTTAAATACATGAAGTATCATTGATGTAATTGTGGTTTTTCCATGACTTCCACCAATTACAATTCGTTTTTTGTTTTTACTTTGCTCATAAACATATTCTGGATAAGAATATATTTTAAGCCTAATCTCTTTTGCTTTTAACAATTCAGGATTATCTAAAACTGCGTGCATTCCAAGAATTATAGCATCAATATCTTTGGTAATTAACTCTGGGTTCCAACCCATTTGTTTTGGCAACAAAGCATATTTATCTAACCTACTTTTTGATGGTTCAAAAATCTCATCATCAGAACCTGTAACTTGATATCCTTTTTTATGCAGTGCAATTGCAAGATTGTGCATTGCTGCTCCGCCAATTGCTATAAAATGTACTCTCATATTTTTTGTTTTAATCTTCGAATAAACTAAAATCTATAGGTGTATCACTATCAACTTTTAAAAGTTTACCCTTTTCGCATTTATAGGTTTCTTGTTGAAATTTCTTTAATATATTATAATTATGTGTTGCCATTAATATTGCTGTTCCACTTTCTTTAATTTCCATCAATATATTAAGGATTTCTTCCGATGTTTCAGGGTCTAGAT